>Ga0265301_10000628_pt1 | contig 49461 bp, 33 predicted proteins | sample AusTroGonzalo_MG_2_FD_193488 | JGI IMG/M metagenome (GOLD analysis project Ga0265301, IMG submission 193488) | Bovine rumen microbial communities from tropical cattle in Woodstock, Queensland, Australia - Gonzalo_04 | ecosystem: Host-associated > Mammals > Digestive system > Stomach > Rumen ...
GACCTAAAAGGCCGTATATGCATTGCTCTGGAATCTCAATGCACATACGGTCTAAGGCGGTATGGTCGGCGTATTTCTTGGTGACCTCGTTAACGGATAATTTAGTCATTAGTTGAAATAGTCTTTTATCTTACTGAAGAAACTCTTCTCCTCTTGTGTGGGGTTGGGTTTGAAGTTCTCCGATTCGGCGAGTTGCTGAAGGAGCTCTTCCTCTTTCTTGCTGACTTTCTTCGGCACCCACACGTTGACGTTGACCAGCATGTCGCCGCTGCCGTAGCCGTTGAGTATGGGCAAGCCTTTGCCTCTCAGGCGCAGCACCTTGCCGCTCTGGGTGCCGGGGGCGATCTTCACGCGCACTTTGCCGTCGACGGTAGGCACTTCGGCCTGGGTGCCCATGATGGCTTCCGGGATGGTGATGAAGAGGTTATATATTAAGGTGCTCTCGTCGCGCTCGAAGTCGGGATGGGCTTCTTCTTCGATGAGCACGAGCAAGTCGCCGTTCACTCCGTTGCGAGGACCGGCGTTACCTTTGCCGCGCACGGTGAGCTGCATGCCTTCGCCCACGCCGGCGGGGATGTCGATGTCGATGATCTCGTCGCCTTTCATGATGCCCTCGCCGCCACAGCGGGTGCATTTCTTCTTGATGATGGTGCCTTGTCCGCCGCAGGTGGGACACACCGAGGCGGTCTGCATCTGACCGAAGAAGCTGTTGACGGTCTGCATCACCTGGCCGCGACCGTGGCAGGTGGGACAGGTTTCGGTTTGGCCGTCTTCCGAGCCGCTGCCGTGGCAATGCGAGCAGGTTACATACTTGCTCACCTTGATTTTCTTCTTCACGCCGTGGGCGATTTCTTGCAGGTTGAGCTTCACCTTCACGCGGATGTTGGAGCCGCGCTGTTTGACGGTGCCGCCGCGGCCTCCGCCGCCAAAGCCGCTGAAGCCACTGAAGCCGCCGCCGAAGTCGAAGCCGCGACCGAACACGCTGTTCAGGATGTCGTTCAGGTCGAAGTCGCCGAAGCCGCTGAAGCCGCCTGCGCCGCCGCTGGCCGAACCGCCGTCCATGCCGGCGAAGCCATAGCGGTCGTAGCGCGCCTTCTTGTTCTCGTCACTCAACACGGAATAAGCCTCCGAGGCTTCCTTGAAGTTTTCCTCGGCGGTCTTCTTCTCGGCATCGGTGCCGTTCACCCACTTGTCGGGGTGCCACTTGAGGGCGGCCTTGCGGTAGGCGCTCTTTATCTCGTCAGGTGTGGAGCTCTTGTTGACCCCCAGCACCTCGTAGTAATCTCTTTTTTTATCTGCCATAATACCCCTCCTAGTTAATTACCCACCACAACACGAGCGAATCGGATTACCTTTCCGTTCAGTTTGTAGCCTTTTTGAATCACGTCGAGCACCTTGCCCTTCTTGTCCTCTTCGGGGGCGGGAATCATTGTCAGGGCTTCGTGCTCGTCGGTGTTGAAGTCGGCGTTCATCGCCTCGATTTCTTCAAGTCCTTTCTTCTTCAGGGTGTCTTTCAGCTTGTTGAAGATCAAGGTGACGCCTTGCACGTCTGCCTCGTTGCCGTTTTTCTCCATATTCTGCAGGGCACGCTCGAAGTCGTCAAACACGGGCAGGATGTCCTTGATAACGCTCTCCGAGGCTGTGGCGGTCAGGTCGAGCTTTTCCTTAGCGGTGCGCTTGCGGAAGTTGTCGAACTCCGAGAACAGGCGCAGGTATTTGTCGTTCAGCTCGGCATATTTCACTTTCTCTTCCTCGAGTGCCTTCTCCTGGGCGTGACGGATCTTGAAACGTTTCGACTTTCTGTCTGAAACTTTGTCACTAGCATCCTCTTTGCCTTCGCCGGCTTGTTCCTGTTTGGGCTGTTCTTCGCCGGGTTCCTGTTGGCTCTCCATGTCGGGATTGACGGTGTCCTTCAAGGCATCGTCTTGATTGTTAATGTTTTCTTTTTCGGTCATGATATCTGTGTTTTACTATTATTTTCCATTTTGCGCTATGGCACATCAAATCCTTTGCCAAAGCGAGGATTTTGACAAAATGGCAGAGACTCCCCCGCCCTGCGGGCACCCCCTCTGAGAGGGGGAAGGGATTAGAGGCGTTGGATAAGCGGACCGTCGAGGCTGAGCGCGTTGATGCGCTGGTCGATATACTGGTAGCCGCGTTCGATCTGGTCGCTGTTGTCGATGATGCTGTCGCCTTGTGCCGAGAGGGCTGCGATGAGCAGGGCTACACCGGCGCGGATGTCGGGTGAAGCCATGCGGATGCCGCGCAGGGCATGATGGCGGTCGAGGCCGATGACGTTGGCGCGGTGGGGGTCGCAGAGGATGATCTGCGCGCCCATGTCGATGAGCTTGTCGACGAAGAACAGGCGGCTCTCGAACATCTTCTGGTGGATGAGCACGGTGCCTTTGGCTTGGGTGGCTACCACAAGGACGATACTGATCAAGTCGGGGGTGAAGCCGGGCCAAGGAGCATCGGCTACGGTGAGGATGCTGCCGTCCATGAAAGTCTGCACCTCATAGTGTTCCTGGGCGGGGATGAAGATGTCGTCGTTCCGGTATTCCATTTGGATGCCCAGCTTGCGGAAGATGTCGGGGATGATGCCCAGTTGCTGTATGCCGGCATTCTTGATGGTGATCTCGCTGCCGGTCATCGCGGCCATTCCGATGAAGGAGCCCACTTCGATCATGTCGGCCAGCAAAGTGTGTTCGGTGCCGTGCAGACGGCTGACGCCGTTGATGGTGAGTAGGTTGGAGCCGACCCCTTTGATGTCGGCACCCATGTTGTTGAGCATGGTGCAGAGCTGCACGAGGTAGGGTTCGCAGGCGGCGTTGAAGATGGTGGTGGTGCCTTGGGCCATCACGGCGGCCATCACGATGTTGGCGGTGCCGGTCACCGAGGCCTCGTCAAGCAGCATATAGCAGCCGCGCAGTCCGCCTGGCTGCACCCCGACTTCGTAGTTGTTGAAGTCGAAGCGGGCGCCGAGCTTCTGCAGACCGATGACGTGGGTATCCAAGCGGCGCCGACCGATTTTGTCGCCTCCGGGCTTGGGCATATAGGCTTTGCCGAAGCGGGCCAGCATGGGACCGGTCATCATCACGCTGCCGCGCAGCTTCGAGGCGGTGCTTTGGTAGTCCGTACCTTTAAAATAGTCGAAGTTGAGGCTGCGGGCTTGCAGGATGATGTCGTGCCGGGTGGGGCGCTCGATGCTGACGCCCATGCCTTCCAGCAGGGCAATCAGGTTGTTGATGTCGAGGATGTCGGGCAGGTTGTGGATGGTGACGCGCTCTTCGGTCAGCAGGCAGGCACAAAGGATCTGCATGGCCTCGTTTTTCGCGCCCTGCGGGATGATTTCGCCTTGCAGCCTGCCGCCGCCTTTAATCTTCAATGATGCCATAAACTAAAGTTTTCCCAGTTCTTGCATTCTTTTCTTGTACGCCGGGTTGTTCGGGTTGTTCATATTCGCCTTCAGGTTGGGCGTCTTTTTCTTTTTCTTCTTGCCTTGCTGTTGTTGCTGTTGTTGCTGTTGCTGTCTGGGCTGTTGCTGTTGCCCTTTTGCGGGGAGGTCGTTGAAGTTCAGTTTGGCCTCTTCGGAGATGACGAGGCGACCGTGGCTGATATTCTTCAGGTCGTCGATGATGGTTTGGTCGTTGACGACGCTCTTGTTCCACTCCATGTAGTTGCGTTTCATCTGTCCGGCGATGGAGTAGGCGAGGGCTTCGCGCATCTCATCGTTTTCCTCTTTTGAGGCGACCTCAATCATCTTGAGGAGGTAATGCCCATAGTGCCCGTATTTGATGGTGTTGTTCTGGTAGCCGATGTGCTGAGGCTTGCTCTGCTGTTCCACCGGTACCGGAGGCGGGAAGGGGCTGTCGACGTCGAGGTTGTAGCCCGAGATCATGTAGAGGTGGTCCCATAGCTTGTGTTCGTAGTCGCTCGACTGCCTGATGCTGGGGTTCATCTGCACCATCACGTTGATGATGAAGCGGGCCGCTTCGGTGCGTTGCTGGCGGTCTTCGATTTCAGGCAGTTTCTTGACCATCTCCTGGATGCAGCGTCCGTATTCCGAGATGACAATCTGCTCTTTTTCTGTATTATAGGTTAATCCGTTTCTTACCATAGTGGTTTAAAATTTGTGCAAAGATACACATTTTTCTCATTATACTTATTACTATAGTGGGGTAGGGGAGGAGTTTTTGCTTTTTTTTCGCCGGAGCACTTGCGGAAAGGGGAAAGATGTAATATCTTTGCAGGCGGGTTGGGTTGGTTGTAGCTGGGTGGAAGGGGTTGGAAACCGAAAGAGAACCGAAACATAACCGAGACATAACCGAGACATAACCGAAACATTGTTCTTGAAGTGTACTTGAATTGTACTTGTAATGTGCTTTAAGTCTACGTCTCCAAAATACGCCCTCGGCTCATCTCATACCACCTCGAAATAACGTTTGAGAAACAATAAACACAACAATAAAATGGCAAGAGTAACTGGTATTCTCGAGAATTTAAAGGGCAAGATAGACCCCAGTCTTTCACTTACCAAGCGTCCCACCGGGACCTTCACCTATCCTGGGCACATCGACCAACCCCGTCGGTTGTCACCAAAGCAGCTGGCATTGCGTGAGCAATTGAGTCATAACAACGCGCTATGGAACGCGCTGAAAGCATCGAAGTATGTGTTTTTCGACGGAACCAAGCCCGCCTACAACCGCTTTATGTCGCTCAACTGCGAATCGCCGATTCCCTATTTGGAAAAGCCTTATTGTCATAAAGGCTCCTCCCTGCTTTTGCCCAACATGGTGCTCAGCGATGGCCCGTTGCCCCCTGTCGGCTACCGGTTTTACGAGGTAGACGAGCGGCCCGCCTTGCTTACCGACCTCACCAAGACGACGGTTGGAAAGGGAACACTGCTGCTCTTCGTATTGGAGCAAAGGCTTCATCCCTGGGTTGGGCATGATGATGGGTTTCATGTTGATATCAAGGTGGAGACCGTCACCCCCGACCAGTTCACGCTGGTGCGCTCCACCATAGACACGCCTTTCAAGGATGTCAACGGCACGCTGGCCCTCGTGGGCGAGCGCTTCGGCGACCCTATGATGGGTTTCGGTATCGTAAGGGTTCAGGACGGACTGGCTTCGTCGCAGCGTGTGGTCACGCGTTGCACCTATTATGAAAAATATACCACCGAGGAAGCCATCCAAGCCGCCGCCAAGTCATACGGAGGGTTTACCTAATCCTCCTTCTTTCTCTTCTTCATGGCGTAGGCTGCTCCAAAGCCGATGAGCAACAGGGCACCGTTGCCGAGGGGTAGCAGCTCATCATCATGTCCTTGCGATCCGCTATTCCAATTGGTGGTGAAGTTGTGGCCGGGAAGACAAAGACTAAAGGTCCCACCATCCCTCGTCATCCCATTATAGGCAGGACCACGACCGAAAAGGCCACCATCCATATCTTCGTTATCTTGATAGAGTCCTTGAGCGTATGAACCCAAGGCAAAGCCAAAAATGATTGCTGCTATCAAAACTAGTCTTTTCATTGTATATTGTGTTTTATTCTTTTTGTTCAATTCTACGTTTTTCGTGGCTTTCAGCTATCAGCCATCAGCTGTCAGCTCGGTGGCACCAAGGCTGATTGCTGACAGCTGATAGCCTTCTTTTATCTCACCACAATCTTCTGCGTCTTCACATCCTTGCCGTTGCAGAGGCGGAGCACATACACGCCGGGGTTGAGTGAGGTGTTAGGAATTTGGAGTGAGGAGTTGACCTTGCGGGTGAAGATCTGTCGACCTAACATATCAAACACCTGAAGCGTTCCAGTGCCAGTAATGATGAGTTCGCTGTTGCTGATGAAAGCGAAGCTGTCGGCGATGTCGTTGGTGGCTTCCTCGCTGAAGACAATCTTGAAGCGAGAGGCATAGTGGGCATCTGCTGAATTGAAGGTGTAGCTGGCCACTGAGCCTTCGGTTCCTGAGCCTGTCGAAGGAGTCGAAGTGGCGGCCAGTAAGTCGATGTCGGCGCCCGTGGCGTTGTCGATGAGGTGCAGATAGTTGCCATTATAGCCCCTCGTGTCGAATTCCAGCGTGAAGACGTCGTTCTTGGCGGTGGTGAAGCACAGCGGCATCATGTTGGCACCTTCCCTGTAAGCAATGGCATATTCCTTGTCGTCCTCGGGAACGTAAATTATTGGGGCGTACTGGCTCAAGCTGAGCTTGCTGCAATTCTCACCCTTGCCAGCCTTCATAAAGACCCTGTCTATTAGGACACCGTTGGCGGTCAATTCAATCTTCAAGTTTTCAACACCATTGCCTCTGACCAATGTTTCTCCTTCATCGATATCAAAACTTTCCGTAGGCCTAAAGATCACGTTTGACCACCTATGGCTTCTGGTTGTAACTGCAAACAAGGCCGTCATAGGGGGAACGACTATTTTTGGTCCTGTTCCTAATGAATCTCGTGGATTATAATCTAATACCATAACATTGTTTCTGGCTTCATTCAGTGTATATAAACTATGAATATAATTAGTCCAATAGGTTTTGTTTCCAACTGTTTCCCAGCCGCCTGTTTCCACTGTAGCATTGCAAGGATAAGGATTGCCCACCAAGTTATAGCCACTATAATGATACTTGGGGCTAATACTATCATAACGAAGGCGGCGATATTCTTTCACCCAATTGGTATATAGAACACCCGTGAAACTCAATGTGGTGGGCAGGTAGTTGGCATACAAATAGCCGTTGCGCTCAGCCACAAAGTTCGCGTCTTGCGCTTCATAAACCCTATAGTTTCTCCATTCTGCGTACGGATACTCCTGGCTGAAGTGGTAGAAGTCATAGTTGCCGCCGTTGAAGAAACCAGCCTCTTCGTAATCAATGAAGGGTGCTTCATCAGGATGGTCTTGGGTGCCATATTCGCATCCATAGCAGTATTTACCGTTAGGAACATTCACCGGGATGGAAATCAGATTCCAGCCGTTCGGATTCCAACCAAAGTCGTTCACATGGAGATCATAAGGTTCGATGTGCTTCTTCATAGTGGCTTCAATCCACATACCACCAGCATTATCAAATGGAAAATGCAATTGGACACCGTCTTCGATGGTAAGGGTACGGAATATTGAGTTCCATGTTATTTCGCAATTGCTAAGGAGGATGACATCATCACCTATCAAGCCAAGATCAGGATCTGGTTCTATGGGGAGTGATTCAGCCGGTGCTCCATCAGGACTGCCAACGCGCCAGTTTTCCAGGGTTTCCCAAGAGCAGTCTGCTTCACCAGTGAAATACATGACTCGGCCGTTTGAGGCGTTGTTTTTGATAGAGTCATTGACCTCTTGGGCATGTAGCGCAAATGTGGCTACCATTGCCAATAAAAATATAGTTAACTTTTTCATTTTTAATGAGTTAAAAACAAAAATGATGATAAATTGCTCGTTTTTGAAGCCGCAAAAGTACATTTTTTGTTTTTTCGGTAGTCAAAAAATTTCAATTTTTTGAAACAAAATCTATCTTGAGGTGAAGGGGGTGAGGATAAAAAACGGTTATTCCCTCAAAATCACCAATTTCGCAAATGCAGGACAAGACATTTTCCCACAAAAAAGGGTGCGCCACGCATGGCACACCCTTTTGGGTTGTTATAAGACCAATGGATTAGTCCTTCTTGTTTCTCTTCGAGAGGGCGTAAGCCGCGCCAAAGCCCATGAGCAACAGGGCACCGCTGCCGAGAGGAGTAACAGGAAGATGAGATTGCCAATCCCATTCAGTATCATCAAAATATGTGTCTGTGCCATCTGCATTGCCACCTATACCGTGCTGACCGTCGCCAGGCAAAAACAAACCAGCTTCATCGTCTCTCATTTGTTGGTCCGGAAGCGTACCACGACCGAAAAGGCCGCCACCTGACTGTTGGTATAATTCTTGAGCGAACGAGCCTATTGCAAAGCCCAAAATGATTGCTATTGTCAAAACTAGTTTTTTCATTGTATCGTATATTTTAATTGTTTCTGTTTGTTGTTTTTCTGTTTCGGGTTACTATCCCACGTCTCTTTACGTCATTGACTCCGTCGAATCTTCGATTTGCGAGGAGGAACGACGAAGCAATCTAGGGATGAAGTCTATTGTCTGGATTGCTTCGCTTCGCTCGCAATGACGCGAAGCGCATCCTGGGTTTATCTCACCACAATCTTCTGCGTCTTCACATCGTTGCCGTTGCAGAGGCGGAGCACATACACGCCGGCGCTCAGGTTGAGGCTCTTGCTGTAGCTGTCCTGGATGTTCTCGGTGCTCAGGATGCGGCCGGTGATGTCCATCACTTGCAGGGTGGTGGGTCCTGAGCCCGTCGAAGGATTGTTGATCATGAGCTCGCCGTTGCTGAGGTAAGCGAAACTGTCAGCGATTTCATTGGTGGCATCCTCGCTGAAGACAAGCTTGAAGCGGTTGGCATAGTTGGCATCTTCTGAATTGAAGGTGTAGCTCGGCGTGCTGAGCAGGTCGATGTCGGCGCCCGTGGCGTTGTCGATGAGGTGCAGGTAGCTGCAGTCCATGTGCTTCTTGTCGAAGTTCAGCGTGTAGATGCCGCTTTGCTGGGTGGTGAAGCATAAAGGCATCACGTTGGCACCTACAGTGGAGGCCATGGCGTATTTCTTGTTGCCTTGGGGAACAAAGATTTTTGGGGTGCGGCTGCTCAGGCTGAACTTGGTGCATTCTTTACCTTTGCCATTCAAAATCACTCTGTCGTGCCTAGCGCCGTTGGAGGTCAATTCAATGCTCATGGTTGAGCCTTTGGATGTGGATCTGAGTGTTTCATAGTCTTCACCATCGTGCTGCTCTTTATGCCAAGGTTCGAGCCTAATATCTTTATCGTCCCAATCGTCATCGTTAAATTCTTCAGTGACCTTAACGAAGAAGGCTGTCATAGGAGCGAGGAGGGTGTAACTCAAATCTTCCCCATAAAATATTTCGACATCGGTTCTATCTCCATTCAAATAGAAGTAGCCACTAACAAAATCATCGTCATAATAGTCATCTGAGTCTATATAGGCATTGCAAGTGTAAGGATTACCAAGGAGGTGAACACCCTGTGCCGCTTCATCAGCATCATCATTAATGGGAAGGACTTTGTATCGATAATAAAGGTCAGTGCGTGTTTTTTTGGGGGAGAGAGCTTACCATTCTTCCAAGCTTTCCGGTTTCAAAAGGAAGTCAAACAAACCCAACCGTAGGATACCTTTGTTGTCGCGATAGGGGGCTATGTCGTCTTTGACAAGGATGATTTTCTTGAACGAATCAGGGACATTCAACAGCGACTTCTGCTCTTGAGCCGCTTTTTCTTCGTTGTCCATCCTAAAGGCTGACTGTATGTAATACCTTTGGCTGCCTTGGTTGGCGACAAAGTCAATCTCAAGGCGTTTTCTGGCCAGTTTGCCTTCAGGGTTCCTTTCCATGATTTCCACCATTCCCACGTCCGCGTTGTAGCCTCGGCTTCGCAATTCGTTGTACAGGATGTTCTCCATCAGATGATTTTCTTCTACTTGCCGAAAGCCGAGGATGCTGTTTCGCAATCCCATGTCGCTGAAATAGTATTTCGTTTCCGTTCCAATGTATTTCCTGCCTTTCACATCGTAACGGAAAGCCTCTTCTATGACAAAAGCCTCTTTCAGGTATTTGATGTAATGCGCAAGCGTCTCGCTCGTGATGTGCTTTTTTTCAACGCTTTCAAAAGTCTTGGCAATCCTTGAAGGGTTGCTTGGCGCACCAATGGAAGAGGACAAAATCCGGATGAAATCCCTCAAACCTTCGTCGTTCTTTATTTTGTTTCGTTCAATCAGGTCGGCGAGATAGACGGATTCAACCAGATTTGAAAGATACGCGATTTTTTGTTGCCGTGTCTTCAGCGACAAGATTTGGGGCAAACCTCCAAACTCGTAGTATTCGCGCCATGCGGCCTCCCGGCTTCCTTCAAACCCTTCCATGAACTCCGCAAAGCTCAAGGGTTGAAGATGGATTTCCTGCGACCTTCCCCGAAACTCGGTGACGATATCCGTTGACAGAAACCTTGAATTGCTGCCCGTGACATAAATGTCGCAATTCGGCTTGTGCATGAGGCTTAAAAGGATGCCGACGAAGTTTTCCATTTGCTGCACTTCGTCAAGGAGAATATAATAAGTGCCCTCATCAGTAATCCGGCTCTTGACCATGTCAAGAAAATCCTTGGGTTGCTTCAAGGTTTCATGGTCCAAGTCGTCAAAAGAAATGTCGATGATGTGGTCTTTGGTAACGTTTTGGTTGATAAGCCATTTATAAAAAAGATTCATCAACAGAACCGACTTCCCACAACGACGAATGCCAGTGATGGTCTTGACCAATCCGTTCCTTTGGCTGTCAATGAGCTGTTGCAAATACAGGTTCCTCGAAAGCATGATAACTGAAATTTTTGTAAATTGTTACAGATTTTTCGTCTGCAAATATACATTTTTTTCGGTTTTTGGGTGTTTTCATCTGAAAAATGTGTAAATTGTTACGGATTTATTATTGATAGTTTGGCGAATTTTAGCATCAACATCTTCAGCCCAGCATGGTCAAAACTGACGCTGGCTTTTTTGTTGGCTCCCGCTCCCTCGATGCTTACAATGGTGCCTGCGCCGAATTTGGAGTGCATCACTCTCATGCCTTCTTGTAGCAAGTCGGGATTGGAAGGCTCAAAGTTTTGTGGCACAGCGGGTTGGCTGAAACTCGGCTTTGTAAAAGATGGCGTTCCTTCTAATTTGCGGAAACCGTGTTGCTCCGGCTCGGCGATGGACCTGCCAAAACGCCCGCCGAAGCTGCCTCTTCCGCCCATGGGCGAAGTGCCTCTGAACGAGGCTTTTTGCGTCTGCTCAATCAGGTTGGCATCGATTTCATCGACGAAGCGCGAACGCTCGCTGAGGGTGAGGTTGCCGTAACGGTAGCGTTGCTCGGCGTAACTCAAGGTCAGTTTGGTCATGGCGCGGGTGACGGCCACATAGAACAGACGGCGTTCTTCCTCCAATTCCTCGCGGGTGCTGAGGCTGAGGATGCCTGGGAAAAGATTTTCCTCCATGCCCACGACATAGACGTAGGGGAACTCCAAACCTTTTGCGCTGTGTATGGTCATCAGGCTGACGACATCGTCGCTGCCGTCGTCCTTTTTCATTTCGCTGTCGGTGAGCAGGGCCACGTCTTCCATGAATTGCACCAAATCCACGCGGGCGGTCTCGCCAGTGGTCTCATCGACTTGGCGGTCGCTGAACTCCATGATGGCGTTGAGCAATTCCTCCACGTTCTCCACCCTTGACACGCCCTCGGGCGAGTCGTCTTCCTTCAGCACCTTGATGAGGCCGATGGTGTTAGTGATGTGTTTGGCCAGTTCGAAAGCATTCATCTTCTCTTGCAGCGTCTGGAAGCTTTTGATCATCACCATGAAGTCACGGAAACGGTTGATGGTGCCCATGTTGAAGTCTTGCGGGAACACGTTGTTTTCCATGCACTTCCAGATGCTTGTTCGGTGTTCGTTGGCGGTGACCATCATGCGCTCGATGCTGGTCTTGCCGATGCCGCGGATGGGGTAGTTGATGATGCGCAGCAGCGCCTGTTCGTCCTCAGGGTTGATGACGACGCGGAAATAGGCCAACAGGTCCTTGATTTCCTTGCGGTCGTAGAACGAGAGGCCGCCGTATATTTTATAAGGTATGTTCTGTTTGCGCAGGGCTTCTTCCATCGAGCGGCTTTGGGCGTTGGTGCGGTAGAGGATGGCGAAGTCCTTGTTGGCGAGGTGGCGCGACATTTTGTAGCCGAAGATGCTGTTGGCCACAAGGGTGCCTTCCTCGGTGTCGCTGTTGGCGTGGATGAGGCCGATGAGCTCGCCCTTCTCCTTGTCGCTCCACACCTTTTTCTTGATTTGGTCCTTGTTGTGCGCGATGATGCTGTTCGAGGCATTGACGATGTTTTGGGTGGAACGGTAGTTTTGCTCCAACCTAATCAACTTATAATCGGGGTAATCGTTCTTGAAGTTGAGGATGTTTTGGATGTTGGCGCCGCGAAAGGCGTAAATGCTTTGGGCGTCGTCGCCGACCACGCAAAGGTTCTCGAACAGGGCCGCGATGCGTTTCACGATGAGGTATTGGGCGTAGTTGGTGTCCTGATACTCGTCGACGAGGATGAACTTGAAGTGGTTCTGGTATTTGTAGAGTACATCGGGGTTGTCGCGCAAAAGGATATTCGTAAAATACAGAATGTCATCGAAATCCATGGCGTTGGCGCGGTGCAGGCGCTCGTTGTAGAGCTTAAACAGCTGCGCTATCAAGGGCTTGTTCGACTTGCGGTCGGTTTCTTGGATTTCGGGGTCGTTGGCATAGTCTTCGGGCGAGTAAAGGCTCGATTTGGCCGCCGAGATGCGTGACAGCACCTGTTTGGGAGGATAGACCTTTGTGTCGATTTGCAAGTCCTTCAGAATCTGCGTAATGAGGGCTTTCGAGTCGTCAGTGTCATAAATTGAGAAATTGGCCGTGAAGCCGATTTTCTCCGCCTCGATGCGCAGGATGCGGGCAAAGATGGAGTGGAAGGTGCCCATCCACACGTTGCGCGCCTCGCTCGCGTTGACGAGTTGCATGATGCGTTCCTTCATCTCGCGGGCGGCCTTGTTGGTGAAAGTCAGCGCCATGATGCTGAAGGGGTCCACGCCCTCCTGAATCATGTAGGCGACGCGGTAGGTGAGGGCGCGGGTCTTCCCCGAACCTGCTCCCGCGATGACCATCACGGGGCCTTCTATGGTGGTAACGGCCTCACGCTGAGGCTCGTTCAAGTCTTTCATTAGGTCTATCATCGTTGAAACTTTAGGCGGCAAAGATAAGCATTTTGGAGGGATAATTCAACCAATTTTTCATTCCATGTCAACGAAAAACGGCCGACCTTGAAGGCCAGCCGTTTTTGTTTTGCGGAAACTTGTAGGGCTGTCACATCGTGGCAGCCGCACGGGAATTTCCCATTATGCGGCTGCCGTGGTACGACAGCCCTACAAACCATTATCTGGTGACGGTCACGCGCTTGACGCAGACACCGTTTTCAGTATGGATGCGGATCATATAGATGCCCGCACCGAACTGGCTCATGTTGAGCGTTTCGGAATCGCTGCCCACTTCGGCGTCGTAGACCACCTGACCGAGTTCGTTCATCACGGTGAGGCGTTTCATGGCCTCAGCCTGTATGGTGATGTTGTCGTTGGTCGGGTTGGGGAAGAGGCTAGCGCTGATGCCGTATTCGTCCACGCCGGTGGAGTTCGTCACGGTGATGGCGAAGGAACTCGGTCCGTTGTTGCATTCTGCAATAGGTGTGGCGGTCAATATGGCCTCGCCCTTGTAGTTGTTGCTCCATTCTATGTCGATGGTTTTGCCGTCGTCGTAGTCGCCCGTGATGGTGCCGGCCTCTTCGGGTTCGAGGGTGTAGGTGACCATCACTTCATTGGTGATGGTGTAAGTCGTCGTCGGGGTGAGGCGCACGTCAAGGTCGGCAGCACCGCTGATTTCGGGTTGGGCGACGGCAGGTATCATTTCTAAGGTTACATGTTGCGCAGGAGTAATGGTGCTGCAACCTGTCGCATCAGTTACATTGGTTATGATAAAGGCAACGGAGGTGTCAAATGTCATAGTGTAGCTGTCGCTTTCAGAGATAAATCCATCGATGCCAGTAGCCTCCACCGTGAAGGGAGCCATGCCGTTAAAGCTGAACGCAATGTCAACGCTTTCGCCTTCACAGAAGCTGGCATTTGATTCGCTGATGGAGTATGTCGGTGCTGCATTCATGTTGACGGTGAAGGTAAATTCGCCTTCTTCGAAAGTGGTGCTGCACACGCTAGTGATTTCAGTGATGTTGAAGACGTTTTCGCCAATCGGAAGATGTCCAAGGTCGATGGAGGTGCTGTTTTCATCAAGGCTATACTCTGCACCGTTGATGATGACATAGCCAAAATCTTCAATTCCATACAGACTGAAATTCATGTAAGCATTTTCACCTTCGCAGAGTTGGATGATGTCGGTTTCCAAAGTCATCTCAGGCATCGGGTTCATCTCAAACGGATAGTCGTAGGTGGCGGAACCGCAGCCTGGCGATACGGCAAAGGCGGTGAGGGTGACACCGTTCTGGATGTCGCTGAGGCCAGGCGTGTAGGTGGTCTCCAAAGCGGAGGCGTCTTCAAACTCGCCATCGCCGTCGGTCAGCCATTGGAAAGTGATATATTCTCCAATGACTTCCACGCTGATGGGTTGCGGCTCGCTGGTAGCGCAGTAGAATTGTCCAATCAGGTTGTTCTGGATCTGCACGTTTCTCGTGATGAAGACCGTCATGTCGTCGGTGATGGTCTCGCCGCCGCCACTGATGGTGATGGTCAGCGTGACTTCTCCGTTTTCAATGTCCTGAGCTCCAGGAGTGTAGATGGGCATGTCGATGTTGGTGGCATTGAAGGTGCCGTCGCCGGAGGTCGTCCATTGCAGGTTGTGGTAGTTGATGGCGTAGCCGACGATTTGTGCATCTTCGCTTTCGCAAATGGTCACGTCGTAGCCAGCGGTTCCGGCCATCACGTGTTCGATGGGCAGGTTGACGAAGTCAATCCAAGCACAGTCGCTGCCGCCGGTTTGGCTCTGGTCTTTGGTGTAGGACCACTTGTAGGTGTGTCTGCCAGCGCTGACGGGATAGGTAGCCAAAGTCCATTCGATGTTGCCCGACCAAACGTTCTTTTCCTGGTTGTCGATGTAGAAATGGAGCTTGTCGAAGGTGGCTTCCGACGACACCTTGTAATAGAAGGAGATGTTGTCGTTGGCGCTGGATTCGTAGGTCAGGATTAGATTGGTGTTGGCATTGTTGCCGATACTGCCCGACTTGGCGCAATACAGGCCTTCGTAAGGGCTGTCGGTGACGATGGTCCACGGATGGTTGGCGTCGTTGGTCCAGCTGGCGTCGAACACGCCGGTCTCGAAGTCCTCGATGGCGAGGCCGACCTTGGCGATATATTCTCTTTCATCCATGTAGCTTCCCGTGTTCACGGTGACGAGGATGGGGCAGGTGTAGCCCACAGGAGTGTCTTCGCTGACGACGATGTTGAAGGAGGCCGTTTTGGTCTCGCCGGCATTCAGGTTCTCAAAGTTGACGTCGCGGGCCTCGAAGGTGATGTAAGGCGAGAGCATGTCCAAATCAACGATGGTGAGGGCAGCGTCGGCGTGGCCTTGGTTCTCGATGGGGAAGCCGAGGATGGCCGTCTCGCCGGCATCCAGGCGACCGTTGCCATTGCCGTTGATTTCGGTGATGGTCATGTTGCCGAGGCTGAGGACAGGGGCAAAGGCCTTCATCGAAACGTTGCTGATAAAGGTGTCGTCGCCGTGGGTCACAGTGATGGTGAAGGCGTTGCTCGTGTTGTCGGGCACGTTGTCGGCCACGGTGAACGAGAACGCGTTGTCAACGGTCATGGTGGCGTTCGGGGTGATGGCATCGAACTGGGCCGTGCCGTTGTTGATGGTGATGTATTCCGACTCGGTTGCCAAGACAGCTTCGAAGGCGTCCATGTTTTCGGAGCCGACATTCTTCAGGGTGATGTCGAGGTCGATGGCTTCACCGAAGTCGAGCTGACCATTGCCATTTTCGTCGTGGATGACCTTGCTGTCGAAGACGATGTAAGGACCATCGGCAGGAATGACGCCTATGACGGCCTCATAACGGAGGTAGTTCTGGCCCGTGATGACGAGGTTGATTTCCGTCGGAGGCACCTGAGGCTCAAAGATGATAGTCTGTTGTTCGCCCGTGGCTTCAACGACGGCCAGGATGTCCCAGCCGCCCTCGGCATTCTCCTTCACCAAGCTGATCATGCAGCCTTGTGGAGCAGTGAAGTTGGCTTCGCCCAGACCAGCCAATATGACTTCAGGATGGGTAACTTCCATTTCCTGAGGCACTTGCGTGAAGATGCGCAGGAAGGCGTCGCAGTGGGCGGTGAACATGGTATAGGTGATGCCCTTCTCCGAGGGGTTGTAGGGCCAGTTGCTCTGGTAGAGGAAGTATTTTCCGGCCACGTTGCCGAAAGCGGGCATCCAGTTGCCCGTCTTGGGGGCGGCGGGCTGGAAAGGACCGTAGGAGGGCATGAAGTCGCCGTCGAAGAGGTCGTAGACACCCCAAACGAAGGCGTCGTTGACGAAGGAGTAGGAAACCTCAGTCGGGCAAAGGACACCTACGGCACCGGCGTTTTGGCCGTTGTAGGTGCGGCGCATCCAAGCCTCGCAGAAGCAATCGGAACCGTAGTTGAATTTACCTGTGAGGCAGTTGATGGACATGACGAAGGGCATCTTGCCCACGTTGTTCATCTGATAGACGTGGGTGTTGCGTACTGCGGGCTCGCCCCAGCCGGTCTCCAAGCCGTGGTCGCGGTGCTGCAGCCAGAAGGTGCCTTGGTTGACCGCCTGCACCACTTGTTCGGGGGTACCGCCGGTCCAGCCGCCCAAGTCGGCCGGCGACTGCGGGATGTAACCTACACCATTGGGTCCGAAGTAGTTGACCACCATATTGGTGTTTTGGTTGCTCGACCACACATTGCCAGGTTGGCCTTGATAGATGCAGTTGATGCGGTTCGGGTCATAGCCGTGGTTGCGCATGTAACCACCGAAAATCTCTGAACACAGCTGGAACCAGCGTTCCGTCTGCCAGCCCAAAGCTGTGATGGGACGGGTGTAGAAATCGGGGTCAAGGTTGGGGTTGGTGAATTCATACTCGATTTGCTTGCCTACAAAAACAGGCAATTCGTTGGCGCTCTGTGCGATAAGGCGCGAAAAGACGATGTCGGGCAGGTTGTCGCCAGAGGGGTCGGAATAGCGGTTGTCGGTGATGCAGCTGCCGTTCGACGGGTGGCTGACGGTCTCGGCGGGGATGTATTGGCCCATGTTGGTGCCGTGGTCGCCGAGCAGGCAAACCGCCACGGGAGCAATCTCCCAGGTGTTGTAGGCATTGTGGAACCAGTTTCTCATCTGGTCGGTGGTGTTGGCGGGCATCTCGTCAAGGCGATACACCTCGGTGATGATGCCTTGGCGGCGGCGGAAGTCCCTCAGTTGGTTGGCGTACTCGGCCCAAGCGTCGTTGTTGGGCGTGACGATGAGGTACTCGGCACCGTCGGCGCCATCGCGAAGCCACTGCTGCATACGGGCCTCATAGTTGATGACGGGCAGCTGGTCGTAGTTCATCAGCTCGGCCGCGAGGATGGGATCCCAATAAGGCGAGCGCAGACGATCGTCGCCGAAGTGGTCGTTGCCACCTTCAAACTCAACGGCAAGCTCGATGTTGGTGTACACAATCAGGTCTTTCGTGACAGGATTGTACTGGAAGGGCGTGATAGCCACGGTGACGGCGTCGACGCCACGGATGTACGACTCGCCCATCATGAAAGGCTCAGCCGGGAAGAAAGCATTCTTGCCATAGATGGCCATGTCTTTCACATAGTTCATGTCGGGCTCCTCGTTCTCCGACTGGATGCGGAGGGCGGGGGCGATGTTCACGTTTTTGATGGTTTCCGTCTCAAAACGGACCACTCTCAGGTTGGCCTTTGCGCCCTGCGGGATAGCCATCATGCGGCTCTCCGTCGGGAGGTTAGGGCTTCCTGCATCGGTGGGAAGGGTGATGGCCGAAATGCTGATTTCGGACATTTCCTCGCCGCGATAGCTGAGTTGGCTCAAGCTCATCTGGCCGAGGTTGTAGCTGATGTGCAGCCCGTCACGAGTCTTTTCGGTCAGGGCAAAGCCTTGCTTCCCCTTGACGGGATAGTTGAACGTTTGTGCCATGCTCATGGTGCCTGTCAGGACGGCCAAGGCGATGGTCATGATGATCTGTAGTGCTCTTTTCATTGTACGATAGATGTATTAAGTTGATAAATGATTTTGTTTCGTTAGTCGTATTCGCCCCAACTCTTGCAAGCGTCTTTCTGGATTTTCTTCAGTGGGAACAAAATGCTCAGCTTCACAGTGGCGTTGCCGATGTGTCGCGTGCCGAGCATGTAAGGATTGATGGGGTTGCCGTTTTCGTCGACGGCGGTGCCTTCGCGCTCTTGCTTTGAATAGGTGTCGAGTATCCCGTAATGGCAGGAAGCATCGAGCTTGAGCATGAAGTAGTAGGCATTGTTGAAGTCGATCCTGAACTGCATACCCAAGCCTGCCACAGCCCCGACGTTCCATCGGCGCATGTTGCCGGAATTGAATTCGAGGGACAGGTTAGCAATGGTGTCTGGGGTGGCATTGACCTCGGTAGTCAGTTTTCCGAGACCGCCTTTAATGGGTACGGTGATGCGGGGCGCGATGAAGATGTAAGGCCTGAAAACCTTGTCAGCAGGGCGCAGATACTGGGTCAGTGGAATCTGGACGAACAGCTCGGAATAGGCGATGTCGATTTGGGTGTTGTAAGTCGTGGTGCCGCTGATGCTGGGCTCCGTATATTGATAGCTGAGTTGGGTGCTGCGCCGGGCATAGGCCACTTCAAGGCCCAAAGTGTTGTAGTTGCTGAATTTCCATTCTCCTGTCATGCCAAACAGGCTGTTGTTGAGCAGATTGGGAACGAAGGTCGAGTCAAGTTGGGAATACATGACGTAGGGCTGCTCATACTGGGGGTTGGCTCCGCCTTGGTAGAGCCAACGTGTGGCAGAGACACCGCCAAAAATCCCAACATTGAATTGTGCGTCGGATGAAGCACCTTGATGCTTTTCCGACAAAGGCTTGGCAAACTGGGCTTGAGCCACGTTTGCTACGAGAAGAAGGGCTGCTATGAGATGATATGCTGTCTTTTTCATGGATGGTCTTTTTTAGTGTCCTGTTATTTGCTGCTTTCTTCTTTTGGGGGTTCTGGAATCCTGAAAAGCCTTTCTATTTCTAATGTGTTCATACCTATAGGCTCAGTAGTGGTTCCAATGTGATACAAAGTCTGGTATCCCCATTTGGTGATTCTGATTTGCATGGAGACGGCACCATCCATGTACACTACGGAGTCGTGGGAGATGATTTGGGAGAGGAAATAATAGACGGAGTCGTTGATGACAAGGGAATCATACACAATATTGCTCGCGAAATACGGGACAGGGGTGTTAATGGGGTAGACAACTGTGTCGTATGGAATGGTATCAGTGGGTACGTGAACGATAGTTTGCACAGGCATGGCGATGCTGTCGGGACCGATGCCAGATAGAATGACGGCGTTCACCGATTGATAAGGCTCGCTCTCGCCTTCATGATCTTGTACTTCGTAATAATAGGCTGTAAAGCGATTCTCATCTGTAGCGTCGCCAATGATGTATACCCTGCTGAGCATCTCTGGGTCGATGTCCTTGGCATGTTTTCCCCGGAAATAGGGGGCATTGGAATTTGCTTGGATGAATCTTTCGAGGTTCATTGGGTCGGCCTTGAAGTATTGGAGCGTGGCATCGCTGCTGGAGAACCTTGAATTATAGTCAAACCGAAGTTTTGCCGAAGCGTTTCTTTGGTCGATGAACCACAGGACGGTATCTTGATAGGCTGAGTCAAGTGTGTAGTCTCCTTGAAGCCATGGCGGGAAGATGCCGTAGTTGATGCTGTCAAAGGCCAACAAAAGCTCATTTGGCATGAAAGCTCTGATGTCGGGAATCTCTTCATGGCCAATGAAAAGGGTGGTTGCCGTCTCATCTTTCCCGATTTGCTTCAGGCAAGAGGGGAACGACAATAGGCAGGCAATGAAAAATATGGAGACTAAATGTTTGATATTCATAATGTTCGCAATTGATTTTCCAAATGGGATTAATTCTTGCAAAAATACAATTTTTTGACGGATTCGGGGAATATTCGTGAATTATTTGGTGATGACGGCCTTTTGGGTCAGTTGTTTTTCCTTTCCAGTAACGACGAAATAGTAGATTCCTGCCCCAAGTTGCCTCATCTGGTAGGAGTAGCGATAGTCTTCCGTCGGGATTTCGGCCTCAAACTCATCGATTCTTGCACCGTGCATGTCATAAACCTTGATGTTGACTCTGCCAGTCAGATGCTCGAAATGGAGCTGCATTTGTCCGTTGTTGGGGTTGGGCGCGATGTCAAAACGGGCTCGGTCGGTCTCGAGGTCGTCGAGGTCGAAGAAAGAGGATTTGAGGTAGAAGTTTCGCGTGATGCTATAGGGCTCGCAATGGCTGTTATAGATAGTGCAAGTCAGCTTCACGGGGTTGTCGTCATGATCTGCGACGTAGACCCTACAGTTAGGTTGTATAGGGTTGTCCACCGGTGTAGGTGCGATTTGCCACGACTCCTTCGTGATGTGCCACACGCAGGAGTCCCACTCGTCCATGTGTGCGTTCAGGTCTTCCACATAGAAGTCGTAGTTGAAGGAGAAGAACTCGGTGTTAGTGATGACGGGGATGGTGTCTCCGTCATGGTAGTTGTAGGGGTCGTTGGGGATGCGGATGTTGCTCGGCGCGGGCGTGTGGCGAATCGTCAGGTTAAGGTGCACGATGCTGTCGCAGCCCAAGGGCGTTTGCAATACGGTGGTGTAGGAATTGGTTTCCTTGTAGATTTGTCCGTTCCATACGATTGAGTCACAGGTGGTAATGACGTCTGGGATGGGATTCTCTGTACTGCCTGCTATGGTGAGATGCAACCAGGTGGTCTTCACGCAAGGGAACGGAGCGAGGTCATCATAGTGTGGGTAGTTGCCGGATTGTTCAAGATGGTAGGTCTGTCCAGAGATTTCCCAGTCGTAGGCCGAGCAGGTGGTGTCGTAGAGGTGGGTCTCCTCAGGTATGGGTAGGAAGTGCAGCTCGAGGCGGTAGATGGCGTAACAGTCGCCTGAAGGAAGGGTATCGGCATAGAATCCATCCGCGTGGTAGGTCTGGTTGTTGACCGCCCATGTGAACGAAGGCGTGCCATCATAACATAAATAGTGTGTCTCGGTGTCGTGGATTTCGAAGTCGCCCACTTCCAAGGTCAAGGTGACAATGCTGTCGCAGCCGTGGACGGTCTGCAAAACTAACGGGTCAGGGTTGTAGGTGCCTGGTGCGGGGATGGGGAAACTGAAACCGTGTTCGGAGTAATAGTCGGGTTCGCCTGACCAGCAACGGCTGTCGTTGATGTGGATGTTCTCGTATTTTGGCCAGGTGGTGATGTAGACGAGCATACTGTCGGGGCAGTTGGGGTTGTTGGGGTTATCTTGCAGGCAGCCCAAAATGGTGTCGTTGGTAATCAACACATTGTTGAACCCATAGCCGGAGAAATACTCGCCTGAGCAGACGTCTGCGTATTCGTTGTCAACATATTTCTGCGTAACGTCGATGAAGAACGCTGTCGTGTCGCTGTTGGCCGAGGTGCAGCCGCTGGCATCGGTGTTGATGACGAGGGTAGGACGGTAAATCCTTTTGTCGTGATAGGTGTGTTGCACGGGGTTGTCGTGGCTGACAGGGCTACCGTCGCCGAAGTCCCATTCCAATTGGTAGTTCTGGTAATTGATTTCAGCAGAGAAAGTTACAGGCTCCTCAATGCAGTATTGGAACGTGGTGTTGGGTTGCACAATCACATCGTTGATAACCAATGTCGCGATGAGGTTGGTAGCTTTCGAGCCAACCAAATAGGCATAGCCTTTGGCTTCGCCGAAGCCATACACGTGGGCGTTGAAACCGTTGACGCATGACAAGGTGTGTACGTCATGCGTGATTTCATATTGGATGTAACTGTAGTCTGTATTACCATTGACACGATGGAAAAGGAGAGGCGATAATTGCTCGTTATCAAGATAGACCTTGTTGATGTCCTCCGTCTTGATAATAATGTTCACATAGTGGTTGTCAATGTCGGCATAATAACTGTTGTGGAAGGTCGTAAAGGTGATTTCGTCGATGCGTTGTTCCACGGGGGCTATCCATACCATTGAGGGATCGCCCAATTTGTTAGAGTTGCTAACGTATGAGGTGTTATAGAGAAAAACGGCGGCAGGATAGACCGTTTCAATGAAACAAGACGATTCTTCATTTGACAACATGAAAATCTCCGACTCGCCGGCATTCAGCATGAACAACAATTCTCCGTTCTTGTAGATGGCGTTGTCATCAGCCGAGGAGGTGATTTTGACATAGTCTTCGTTGCGGCTGTAGGATGAGGTCACGACAAAGTTCTTGCCCCACGATTGCAAGGGCATGGCTTGTTCATAAACGATGTCGCGGCTTGTGCGGTTGGTGGGGATGGCGGTCAGGGTGTTGCCGTTGAAGACGGCGATTTTCTTGCAGTCGCGAGCTGTGACGTGGCTTCCGCTCAGGTCTCTCATATTGCCGTTGATGGTGGAACGGAATTGATAGACCTCACCAGCATTCAAGGTGATGGAGTATTCCTCGTTGGCGTGATGCTGTCCGCTGTAGGAGTTAACAGTAGGCGTGATGTCAATAGTGGTGTTGTCTTCAGTAGCGATGACGAGGAAAGCGCTAGTCAGATATGGGCCTACATCGCCTGAGTTGTCTATAGTAGACTGGTCATAGCTTTGGATGATATAGTCGTCGGCCAAAGCTTGAATGGGCAGTACAAAAGAGGCATCGAACGATGGGTCAGCGATGTTGGTGCAGAACACCGAGACCGTATCAGTGGTGATGATTTGCAATCCTCTGTTGACAACCACTTCATATTCAGATGTTTGTACATATCCTTGCGATTCCGGAAGGTCAATGGATGTGATTTGGTTGGCCATCACGTTGAAACCTTGCTCGTAACCTGTGTTGGGGTTGATGATGGTGCCACTGCAATCGCGCTTGCCGCTGATCAGTACCTGGGTATAGATATAAGAGGAGTTGAAGGTACGGTAGCCGTTGCCCATGAAAGAGAGCCAAAATTCCTTGCCTTGTGTCGAAACGTCTTGGGCGAACACAGGCAGAGACAGGCTTAGGAGGCAAAGGAGAATCGGGATAATCTTGTTTCGTTTCATGGTGAATTTCATTTATTGTGTGACGACCACTTTCCGCGCCGCGCTGCCTTCTTTGCCCGTGGCCACGAAGAAGTATATACCCGAATTAGAAGGTTTGAGGTCGTATTGCAAAGTTTTGTTTTCCAAGTCGTTGAAGGTCTCAAACTGATCGATGAGGCTGCCGCGCATGTCATAGACTTTCACTTCGATTTTTCCAGTCAGATGTTCAAAGCGCAGCTCCATCTGCCCATTGTTGGGATTGGGCACGACGCTGAAGTCGGGACGTTCGGTCTGAGGCTCGTCGATGCCGAAAAACGAGGATTTGAGATAGAACTTCTTCGTGAGGCTATGTGGCTCGCAATGGCTGTTGTAGATGGTGCAACTCAGCTCCACGGGATTATCGTCGTGGTCAGCCACATAGACCCTGCAATAGGGCTGGACAGCAGCTCCTTCTGGCGAAGGCTCATAAAGCCAGGACTCCTTCGAAACATGCCACACACAAGAGTCCCAATTGTCGATATGCCCGAGTGTGTCCTCCACGTAGAAGTCGTAGTAGAAAGAGAAGAACTCCGTGTTGGTGATGACGGGGATGGTGTCGCCGTCATGATAGTGGTAGGGGTCATCGGGTATGCGGATGCTACTTGGAGCAGAGGAATAATGCATGTCTTGCACTTTGACCGGGCACTCATAATCGCAGCCCTCTGGTGTTTCCCCGATGAAGAGGCTGTCGCAGTCTTTTCTGAGCACAAATTCCTCATCATAAATGGAGAAAGAAACCGAATCGCATTTGTTCAAGAAAATCAAAGGCTCTAAGATGGTAGTGCCTGAGATGGTCAAGTCCAAATGGTAAACTTGGTCGCAATCAAAGGGGGAAAGCGGCTCGTTGTAATAGTATTGGCCGGAATGGTCGTAGGTTTCCCCAGTGATGTCCCAAGTGAAGCTCTCGCATCTTGTTGCTGAAGTGGAGATGGTGTCGGGGGTGTGCATGAAGTGCAGATCGAGGCTGTAGATGGCGTAACAGTCTCCCGAAGGCAAGGTGTCGGCATAGAATCCGTCTTCGTGATAGGTCTGGTTGTTGACCGCCCAAAAGAACGACGGCGTGTCTTCATAGCAAAGGTAATGTGACTCGGTGTCATGGATTTCGAAGTCGCCCACTTCCAAGGTCAGGATGACGATGCTGTCGCAGCCGTGCGATGAGTCAAGCTCGCGCTGCATGACATAGGTGGTATCGGGACGATCATATATAAAATCGAATCCGTGTTCGTTGTAAACGCCAGGCTCTCCCGTCCAGCAACGGCTGTCAGAGATGGGGGTGATGAAAGTCGGCCACGCGGTAATGAAAACCAACACGCTATCTGTGCAACGTGGGTTGTCAGGATTGGGTTGGGCGCGGCCCAAGATGGTGTCATTCAATATCAAGACGTTGTTGAAGCCGTAAGCTGAATAATAGGCCCCAACGCAGGTTTCATCCTCCTCGATGATGAACTGCTGCGTGACGTCCACATCAAACAAGGTGGTGTCAGAGGCTGATGCCTCGCAACCGCTTTCGTCAGTGGTGACGATGAGCGAGGCATGATGGATGTCCTTCACGTGGTAGGTGTGATAGGCGGGATTGTCGGTGCTGGTCTCGCCGTCGCCGAAGTCCCACACCAAGTCATAATCCTGGAAATTGACCTCGGCGGAAAAAACGACCTCTTCCTCGATGCAGTATTGGAAAACGTCGTTGTTGTGGACTACCATGTCGTTGATAATGAGGTTGGTGCTTAAATCGATGGCGTTGGAACCAACGAGATAAGCGTAGCCCTTGTTGCTGCCGAAACCATATACATGGGCGTTGAAGCCGTTGGCGCAGGCCAGATGATGCGAGCCATGTTGGATGGTCTTTCGGGTGAAGCTGTATTCTTCGTTGCCGTTCACGAGAGAGAACTCTAACGGCGATAACAGGTTACCGTCAAGATAGACGGAGTTTTTGTCTTCAGTACTGACGAGGATGTTCACATAATGATAGTCGATACTGGCCTGATTGTGCGTGAAAGTGGCAAAAGTCACCTCGTCGATTTTCTGCTCCACAGGGGCAATCCAAACCATGGAAGGGTCACCAGTGTTTGCACTGTATCCATCGTCTTTCGCTGAGGTGTTGTAAAGATATATGGCGCAAGGTTGTGAAGATTCAATGTAGCAGGAGCCTTCCGAGGAACTAATCTCAAAGGTTTGTGCCTCGCCGGCTTGGAGTGTGAAGAGTAGGTTACCGTTTTTTCTGATTTCGTTATTGTTGTTGGCGGAGACGACTTTCACGAAGTCGCGGTTGCGTGTCATGGATTGGGTGACGACAAATCTCTTGCCCCATGAACGGATGGGCATGGCTTGCTCAAAAATGTGGTCAAAGCCTGACTCTTCAGTCCATTCGGCGGGAAGGTGTGTTAAGGTATTGCCGTTGAAGACTGCAATTTTTTTGCAGTCGTTGGCGGTCACGCGCGAGCCGCTGAGGTCGCGCCCGGCCGAGGTGGTGGCTGTGTAGTTCGACCTGACGTGATAGGTTTGTCCAGCGTTCAAGGTTTTCTCAAACGTGATGCCGGCAGGCTGGCCTTCCAAGGTGGTCACGCTGGGCGTGATACGGACGGTGGTGTTGTCTTCAGTGGCCACGATGAGGAAAGCGCTGGTTTGGTTTTGGGTCTTGTATTGTGAACTAAGGTTGAGAGTGGATTGCTCGCCGCATTGGATGATATAGTCATCGCCCAAGCTCTCAGTGGGCAGCACGAAGGAGGCGTCGAAGGAGTAGTTGGCGATGTTGGCGCAATACACGGAAATGGTATCCGTTGCCATGATATGGAGCCCTTTGTCAGAAACGGTTTCATTGATATCCTTGGAATGATAACAATACATTTCCGGAATTATCCTTTCTTGGATTGCGTTGGCTCCTACATGGAACGACACACCTCCCCATTCGGGATAGTTGGGGTTGGTGATGGTGACATCGCAGTCGCGTTTTGCGCTGACGGTAACTTGGGCATACATGAGATTCCAACTGTTCTCATAGTATCCGTTCTGCATGAACGACAGCCAAAACTCCTTGCCTTGGGTCGACACGCTCTGCGCCGACAAGGTCAAGGACCAACAACCCAATATGATCAATATCAGCGCTTTTTTCATGGTGTTTTTTTTAGTCGTACTTGCCCCACGTCACGCAAGCGCCCTTCAACTGCTTCTTGACGGGCAGTTGGATGGTCAGTGTGGCGTTGGCATCGGCACTGTAGCGCAATTTGTGCTGGTAGAGGAGCACGTCGGCGCGGGAGTAGGTCGACAAGGCGTTGAAGTTGGCCGAAATGTCGAACTTGATGATGAAATAATAGTTGCTCGTGTTGATTCTGAATAGCGAGCCTAAACCTAAAGTCCCTCCGAGGTTAAACCGTGTGTAGTTGTTTTTGTCAAAGGGGACGGTATCAGTTTGGTTATAGCCTGGTATCGTGCTTCCTCCTTGGATTGTTTTTGACTTGACATTTGTTATTTTGCTCATCGTACCATTCAGCACGTAGGAGGCGCGGGGTGCGAGGTAGACGTATGGCTTCACGTTCCGCATTGATTCCGAAGTGATGTAGTAGGTGAAGGGCACGTAGGCCTCGATGGCGTTGTATCCAGCCCTGAAGATGCTCTCCTTGGTGGTGTAAAGGACTGTATTGGCATTAGCGTCAAAAGCGATGGCAAAGTGGTCGTCAACATTCCTGAGATACAGGTTGTGTCTCGCATACACAGCGTTGAGGCCTATCGAGAAGTTCTTGTTAATTATATATTCCAACGAAATGCCGCCAAAATAGCCGAGGCTTCCCACGATGGAGTCGAGGCCCTTGCCTTGGAATTCAAGGACGGTCTGTTGGTAGTTGGCCCACGCTCCCCCTGACGAAGGTCCGTTGAAGTGCAGCCAAGTGGTGAAGTTGACGCCGCCGAGGATGCCGACGTTGAGTTTGGCGTCGTTCATCGTCGCGCGGTCTTTCGATGCGGTGAGGGGCTTCTTGAATTGTGCTTGTGCCGTCGCACTGAACGTCAACAGGCTGAAAGCCATCAGGAAAAGGAATCTGGTCTGTATTGTCGATTTGGATTTCATAGGTCGTTTTTGCGGAAAAGGATTGAGAACTAAGGACGTTAACGGTTTTCTCCCTCGAAGAACACACTATCGATGGTCAAGTCGTCCGCGTAGCTATAGAGCAGGATGTCGTGAAGGGCAAAGAAGCTCAAGTTGGGCACTTCGATGGAGTTTTCAACCCTGACGCCCAAGTGGATGTCCTTGATTGCCTTGACGCGAGGGACGGAGAGCGTGTCCAAATAGCGGACATCGATTTTAAGGATGGTGTCTAATTCTGCTGTGATGAAATAAGGGATGTTGTTAAGTTCATGATAGGATGAAGTGCGTATGACTTCCTTGTTCCATTTGGTGAATACATATTCAGGCACATACTCGTTGATGGCCTTGCCCGACAGGATGACCTTTTCGACGAGTTGCTGCCCGTTGAGAGGTTGCAGGTAGGTGTTCATTCCTGGATTCTGAGCCCAGGTGCTCAATGTGAGATTGATTTTGTAATAGACGGTGAATAGGTCCCCTTCGCCCATGATGAAGATGCTGTCATGTGTGCCAGCTTCGGCATAGATGTGGTATTCGCTGTTCTTGATGATGGGCTCCTTGAACCGAAGCGAGTCGAATGTGCCGTTCTGCTGACCCTTCAGCATGAAGGAATATGGATAGGGGAAGTCTTGTCCGTCAACGAGATGGAAAGGCCCGTTGGCGATGTGTTTGATGAGGTGGATGGATGGGGCATGGAAAAAGGTGTCTATTTTGGGCGGGTTGTCTCCGAAGTGGAGATAGGGAGCCATTTCAGATAGCAAATCTTCCGCTCCAGCCATGAATATGCCGATGTCGGGACCAGTTTGCATACTGTAGTTGACGGGTAAGTTTGGCGACCCGGGTCCGAAGCCTTCAAGCTCTTTCTTGCAAGAGCTGAAAAGCAAGGCAGAGAGGCCGAAAAAAATCAATAGATGCGATATTCTGTTCATATCAGGTTGTTGTGGTTTGTTGATTATCAGTGGATAATAACCGCTTTCCGCATGAGGGTGCGGGTGCTGTCGGAGATGACGAAGACGTAGATGCCGTCAGCGTTGCGCTTCATGCTGTAGTCGTAGTTTTGGTGGTTGGCGGTCACTTGGGTCTCGAAATCGTCAATCTGGTTGCCGCGCATGTCGAATACCTTGATGCGGACGCAGCCTTCCATGTTCTCGAAGTTGAGGCGCATCTGGCCATTGTTGGGGTTGGGCACGATGTCCACCCTGGCAGCCGGGTTCCCGTTCTCGTCGACGTCGAAGAAGGTCGACTTGAGGCGGATGTGTCGGGTCTCCTCGCCGCAGCTGCTCTTCGCAGTGGCGGTCAGGATGACGTCATTGTCGTCGTGGTCGGCGACGTAAACCGTGCAGAAGCTGGAGTTGGTCGAGGCGTTGAAGCTCGGCTCGATACTCCATGTCGGTTTGCTGATGCTCCATTCGCATGATTCCCAATGGCTTGAGCCTGTCTCATGTATGTAGAACTCGTAATTGAAAGAGAAGAACTCGGTGTTGGTGATGACGGCGTAAGTGGAGTCGTTGACTGGGATGGCGCCCGAATCGCCATTGTCGCTGGGCGCGATGAGGCAAGGTTTCGGCGTGTATCTCATGTTCTCGACGATAACCCTCATGGCGCTATCGCAGCCAAGGGATGTTTCGCCAGTGAACAGGTAAGTGTCGTTGGCTTTCAGATAATGAATCTCTCCAAACCAGTTGAAGGGGATGGAGTCACATTCGTTGTTGAAAGGTGTTTCGGCATTGGTGTGCGATGGGTTGACGGTGAGGTGCAGCAGATGGTCCTCCGTGCAGTTGTAGAGTGTGCTCGGGTCGGACGGGTCGTCATAGATGGGGAAGGAGTAGGGATAGTCTCCCGAGGTGGTATAGGTTTGACCGCTGATGGGCCAACTGTATTGGTCACAAGCGACTTCCGTATATTGTTGCACTTCGGGGACCTCCAAAATATGCAGGTCGAGGCGGAAGATGCCTTCGCAGGCGGTGGTGGGAATCGTGTCCACATACATGCCGGTCTCATAGTAAGTCATGCCGTTGACAGACCATGTGAAAGGTTCGCATTTGTATTCATGTTGCACAGGAGGCATGTAGTAATCGCGGACACTCAGCACCAGTCTCACCGCGCTGTCGCAGCCATGTATGTCGGTGTCCCACACGGTCACGTCGACTTCGTCGTAATAATTCTCACCATAGAAGTTGTAAGGCAGTTGCTCAGGGCAAACGGTCACTTCGTTGGTAGTGACACCGTTGTCGGGCCATACCGTCAAGTTCAGCCTCACGATGCTGTCGCAGCCGTGGATGGTGTGGTCGGTGTAGGCAACTTGGCAGGTGTAGTCGTAAAGGGTACCGTAGAAATTGTAGCTGTCGCCAGCACAAATGTATTCAGTGATGGTGGTCTCGTCATAGGTGGGATAATGATCTAGATGCAGGAAGAGGGTCTTGTCGCAGCCTTGTTCGGTGACGGTGTCGATTTGGTAGGTTCCGACGCCGTTATATGAAGAGCCGTGCCAGATGTAGTTCTCGTCGGGGCAGATGGAGGCGTAATCATGCTCTATGATGACATCATTGACGGTCACAGTTACGCTGACGTTTTGCGAAGTAGCTCCGTCGCTGACGTGGCAGGTGTAGGTGGTGGTTTGCGCAGGCGAGGCGATAGGGTTCGCAATGTTGGGATTGCTGAGGCCGGTGGTAGGTGTCCACGAGTAGGTGTAGTTACCCGTTCCACCGCCGGCTGCCACGTAAATCTCACCGCTACCCCCTTGGCAGATACTGATGTCGGGGCCAGCCGAAACTGCCATGGCGCTGCCGCTGATGTGGATGGTGACTTGGTCGTTGTCAGTGCATTGGCCTTGCGGGTTACTGACGGTCAGCGTGAAGGTCTGGTCGGCATAAAGGGGCACGGTTTGTGTGTTTTGTGCGTTAGGGTTGGTCACCTTGTCTGCCGGCTCCCAGTGGAAATTGAAAGTGCCTGTTCCGCCATTGCCATGCAATTGGTAGGTCGATCCATAGTCGCAAAAGTCGTCGGGACCGGCGTTGGCCACAGGAGCTTCATATACGGCAACGCTTTGGGTCTTCGTGTGGGTGCAGAGGTTATTGGCGCAGCCCACAGTGAGACTCACGGTGTAGTTGCCTGCATTGGCGTATTGGTGCGAGGGATTCTGTTGTGTTGAGGTCTGACCATCGCCGAAGTTCCAGTTGTAGCTTGTGATGGCCTGTCCTGCTGGGTTGGTGGTGGAGGTGCTGGTGAATTGGGTCGGGTTACCCTTACACACGGTAGTAGCAGTGAAGTTGGCAGTAGGTTGGGGGTTGACGACAACTTCAGTAGTGGCCGAAACGGAATGTGTGCCCACGGTAGTCACGCAGGTGTAGGTGCCAGCCATGGCCATGGTGCAGTTCGGGCGTGTGGGGTTTTGTTGGTTGGAAGTGAATCCTCCTGGCCCCGTCCAGCTATAAGTGGCGCCCTCTTGTGCATTGACCGTCAGGTGGATGGTCTCGCCGACACAATAGGGGCCGTCGTTGTTGGCAATGCCGGGCAAGATGCCGCAGTCGGTCTCTCCGGGGCCGCTGTTGGCCACCTTCGAGAAGGTGATGTCGGTGGCGGTGCCAGTGTTCCATTTGGTGATAACCATGATGTAATATTTCCCGACTTGCGCGTTGCTGGGGATATGGCAGTTTTCAGTGGAAGCGCCGCTGGAGCCGCAATCCACAATGGTCTGGAGTTGGTTCGGGCAGGGCGATACTGGGTCGTTGAAGGGTCCCCAGCAGCAATAGTCGATGTCGACATTGGCCGAATTGGTCATTCTGATGGTGAAGGCACCGGCCACACCGATTTTCATGTGGAACCAATAAGGCCGGCGAGCGGTGAAACTCGACAGGCAGCCGTAGTTCGGCCCAGGTTCGCAGGAGCCCGAGGGGTTGGCATCGACATGGAAAGTGATGACATCGGTGGTGCAGAACGGATCCGAGGTGGCACAAGTTTGGTTACCGTCGCGTGTTCCAGCGTCTTCAATCAGCATCACTTTGAACAGCAGCCCGAACAGGTCTTTGGGTAGGCATTCTTTCCATACGGTGAAAATGTCGCCTTGGGCATCCTTGTCAGCCCTCAGGTAGGCAGCAAAATCGGCCTCGACTTGCGCTTTCATTTCGTCGAAATAGGACTGCAATTCGGCATCGCTCCAGTTGTCTTTGGGCATCAGGAGCATGGAATTGTCCTCTTCGTTCACGGTGTAGAGGAGGTTGTCGTCCAAGGCCACTGCCGCCAAGGTACAGAAACGCATGTCGGGGTTGCTGATCTCGCTGACCGCGATTTCTATGGAGTTGTTTCTGACTCTCTGAGCCCATTGTTTCATCGGGAAGGCCATGAGTAACAAGGCCAAAACCAGGATTTTACTGCTTATTTTCATCACTTTTAGTGTTGCCGTTAATATTAATAAGCGACAAATGTAGGAAAAAATTGTGAATTACGACCCGACAACGAAAAAAAATCAAAAAAATCGGCGGACGAAGCAAATCGTCCGCCGATAAATGCGGTTTGATTTAGCCCCGTAGGGGCGACATATCTATCAATAAACAGGCGACGTAAGTCCCTGCATCTGCGGACAAGACATCCGCGAATCCAGAGGGCATTACACCACACCCGTAAATCCCATGAACGCCATGGCCAAAATGCCGGCGGTAATCAAGGCGATCGGGGTGCCTTTCATGCCTTTCGGGGCTTCCATCAGCTCGATGTGCTCACGGATACCAGCGAAAATGACCAATGCGAGGGCAAAGCCTAAAGCAATGCCGACGGCATAGACGACCGACTCGCCGAGACTCAACATGTGGGCCACGCCACCGTAGTTGAATTCCTTCGTGACTACAGTCAACGACACGCCAAGGACGGCGCAGTTGGTCGTAATCAGCGGCAGGAACACGCCCAAGGCGGTGTAAAGCGACGGGCTGATTTTCTTCAAGATGATCTCCACCATCTGCACCAAGGCGGCGATGATGAGGATGAAGGCGATGGTCTGCATGAACTTGTCCAAGCCCAACGGAATCAGGATGTACTGGTTCACAAGCCAAGTGACGAGGGTGGCCAAGGTCAGCACGAAGATGACGGCGGCGCCCATGCCCATTGCGGTTGAGGTCTTCTTAGAGGTACCCAAGAAGGGGCAAATGCCAAGGAATTGGCTGAAGATCACATTGTTGACCAAGATGGTCGAAAGTATGATGATAAGGTATTTCATGGCTTAGTGACTTTCTTTTTTGAATTGGTTGACGATAGCGATAAGCAGACCGAGGCAGATGAACGCGCCCGGAGGCAGGATGAAGAGCAGGATGTTGGCCGTCTCAGGCAGGATGCGCAGCGAGAAAATGGTACCGTTGCCCAGCAACTCGCGGATGCAGCCCAAAATGGTCAGGGCGAAGGTGAAGCCCAAGCCCATGCCCGCGCCGTCGAGAATCGAGGGCCAAACGGGGTTCTTCGAGGCGAAGGCCTCGGCACGACCTAAAACGATGCAGTTCACCACGATAAGCGGGATGAACAGGCCGAGGGTTTCATAGATGTCGGGCACGTAAGCCTGCATCACCAACTGTACGATGGTCACAAACGAAGCGATGACCACGATGAAGCAAGGGATGCGCACTTTGTCGGGGATGAAGCCTTTCAGCAACGAAATCACCAGGTTCGACATGATGAGGACGAAAGTGGTGGCTAAGCCCATCGACATGCCGTTGATGGCGCTGGTGGTGGTGGCCAAGGTCGGGCAGCAGCCCAACAGCAGCACCAAAATCGGGTTCTCCTTGATGAGACCCTTGGTAAAGGTTTTCACGTTGTTACTCATTGTCTTGTCCTCCTTCCGTGGTTTCGGCGCTGTTTTCTGCGACTGGCGTTTCAACCGTAGTGGCAGCACCTTTGATGAATTGTGACTTGTTGGCTTCAAAGCCTTCGTAGGCCAGTTTCACGGCACCGGTGAAGGCGCGCGAGCTGATGGTGGCCGCGGTGATGGCATCCACGTCGCCGCCGTCTTTGGTGACGCTCAGATTGTAAGATGCGGGGTTCTTGCCGTTGAACTGGTCCTTGAATTTCGGGTTCACCATGTTGGCACCCAAGCCTGGGGTCTCGCTTTGCGAGAGCACTGAAACCTTGTTGATGGTGCCGTCGGCGAGCAGACCCACCATCAGTTCGATGCGTCCGCTGAAACCGGAATTGGAGTAGGTCTTCACGGCTGCGCCGAGGAAGTTGCCTTGCGGGTCGTAAGCCAAATTGTAGGTCAAATCGTCGATGGTGACGGTTTCAAGTTTCGAGTTCTCGTCGGTGCCCAGCACTTCCGCGATGGCAGCCGCGTTCTTCTTTTGGTCCACTTCAGCGATGGTGTCTTTGGTCATGCCATAGACGAGACCGAGAAGGCCGCCCGAAACTGCTGTGATGACGAGTAGGGCGACGACCATATTAATTAAGGTAGATGGTTTCTTTGCCATGGCGTTTACTTTTTAGAGGGTTTGACGACTCCGAAAACTTTGGGCTTGAAGGCCTTGTTGATGAGCGGCGTGAAGGCATTCATGATAAGGATGGCGAACGAAACGCCCTCGGGATAGGCACCCCAAAGACGAATGACCACCGTGATTAAGCCTACGCCGACACCAAAGAGAATCTTGCCTCGTATGGTCATGGGCGTTGTCACCATGTCGGTCGCCATGAAGAAGGCACCGAGGATGAGACCGCCATAAACCAGATGGTATTGCGGGGAGATGTACATCGCAGGGTTGATGAGGTGGCAAATGCCCGTGAAGATGTATACGGTGAGCAGGATGCTCAAAGGTGTGGCAAAGTCAATGACCTTGCGGGCGATGAGGTAGATGGCACCAAGCAACAGGGCAGCAGTGCACACTTCGCCGAAGGCACCGCCACGGTTGCCAAGCACCATGTCCAAAAACTGCATGTCGCCCACCTGTTCCAAGGTCTGTCTTCCCGATTCTTTCAGGATGCCGAGTGGGGTGGGACCCGTGACGGCATCGGCAAAGAAGCCTGCGTCAAAGATAGGGGTTGCCTTGGGCCAGGTGGTCATGGCGGTCGGGAACGACACGAGCATGAACACGCGGCCTACCAAAGCGGGGTTGAAGGGGTTCTTGCCCAAGCCGCCGAAGGCCATCTTGCCGATGCCGATGGCGACCACGCTGCCCACGATGACCATCCAAATGGGAAGGGTGGCAGGCACGTTGAAGGCGAGGAGCAGACCCGTCAGCGCAGCCGAGCCGTCGTTGATGGTCAAAGGCCCCTTGATGAGGAATTTCTGAATGAGCCATTCGGTCAGCATACAAGCAGCCACCGAGACGAGGGTCAGGCGGAGAGCATACCAGCCGAAATAGTAAATGGCCACAAGCAAGGCGGGAACTAAGGCGAGAAGCACACGAAACATGATCTTCTGCGTGTTTTCCGTCGAATGCACATGCGGCGAACCTGATATTGTGTATTTGTTCATTGTTGAAATGTTGATTGTTTAATCGTTTATTTGTTGGGCTACTGGCTCTTGGCTTTTGGCTCTTGGCAGCTTTAACTGAGGTAGAAAATTTTTTCCAATAAGGGAAGCTGCCAGAAGCCATTGGCCAGAAGCCAGAGGCCGATTATTTTTGATTTCTCGCACGAATTATCGCGCCCGTCTTGGCTTTGCCATAGCGGATGTAGTCTAACAGCGGGATGTTGGCGGGGCAGGTGAACTCGCAGGAACCGCACTCGATGCAGTCCATGACATGGTTGGTCTCGGTCTCGTCGAAGTTGTTCTGCTTGGCCAATTTGTGGAGCAGGAAAGGCTGCAAACCCATCGGGCAAGCCATGGCGCAACGACCGCAGCGGATGCAGTTGGTCTGGCGACGGTCTTGTGCCTCGTGGAGCGTCATGAGCAGGATGCCCGAAGTGCCTTTGATGCATGGGAAGTTGGTGACTGACACCGACTTGCCCATCATCGGGCCGCCGTTGATGATATCGGTTATGCCTTCGGGCAGACCGCCAGCGGCCTCGATGAGAAGGTCGGCGGGTGTGCCGAAACGAACACGCAGGTTGCAAGGCTTCTTGACCGATTTGCCCGTGACGGTGACGATACGCTCAATCAAGGGTTTGTTCTTTTGAACGGCCTCATAAATCGCGTAAGTCGAAGCCACATTGACCACGACGCAGCCCGTCTCAATGGGCAGTTTGCCCGACGGAACTTCGCGGCCCGTGATGGCCTTGATGATTTGCTTTTCACCGCCTTGCGGGTATTTCGTCTTCAAGGGCTGAACCTCGATGCCTTTGTAAAGGTCGCGGTGCTCGTTGATGGTCTTTTCGAGTAATTCGATGGCTTCCATCTTGTTTTCCTCGATGCCGATGATGCCCTTGTCGGTGTTGACGGCCTTCATCAGGATTTTCACGCCCATCAGGAATTCCTGTGTTTTCTCCAACAGGAGGCGGAAATCGCAGGTGAGGTAAGGCTCGCACTCAGCGGCATTAATAATAATGTATTCGGCTTTCTTGCCTTCGGGAACCATCAGTTTGACGTGAGTGGGGAAGGTGGCGCCGCCCATGCCGACGATACCGCATTCTTTCACCTTGTCGATGATTTGCTTGGAGTCAAGCTTGATTTCGGTGAGCAGTTCATCCGTCTGGATGACGTCTTCGACCCATTCGTCTTGGTCTTCGCGGTCGATGAAGACAGCGGGTTTGTAGTAGCCCGTGTGGTCCATCACGACATCGATTTTGGCGACGGTGCCCGTGGCGGGCGAGTGGACGTTGGCTGAGACGAAGCCTTTGGCCGTGCCGATGAGTTGACCCGTCAGCACGCGGTCGCCTTTGTTGACGATGCAGTCAGCCGGTGCGCCAAGGCATTGTCCGAGCGGGACGATGATCTGCTTGGGCATCGGGAAGTCTTGTATGGGCTGGTGTGCCGAGAGTTTGTTCTCTTCAGGATGCACGCCGCCTCTTGGGAAAGTCTTTAACGGATTCATGCTGTGACGGTTTTTTCAGGTTTGACTTCAGTTTTGGCCTCCACAGGCTGTGCTTCAGGTTTCGGCTGAGGCTTCACGACGGGTTCTGCACCTTGCAGGGCAGGGGTCTCCGGCTTGGGTGCGGGGAAGTTGATGGCGTGGATGCTGCCTCTTGGGCACACTTTGGCGCACTTACCGCAGGCTTTGCACTTGGCTGGGTCGATGTAGGCCAGGTTGCCGCGCATCTCGATGGCCTCAAACGGGCACTCTTTCAAGCACTTCTGGCAACCGATGCAGCCCACCGAGCAGTTCTTGACGACCAAAGCGCCCTTGTCGGTGTTGGAGCAGCATACGTAAACACGACGGTCTTTCTTGCCGCGTGGACGCACTTCGATGATGCCACGCGGACAGGTTTTAGCGCACACGCCGCAGCCCACGCACTTGTCGGGGTCGACGACGGGCAAGCCCGTTTCCTTGTCAATGTGCAGTGCATCGAAGTTGCACTTCTTCACGCAGTCGCCCAAGCCAAGGCAACCTTTCGAACAGCCGCCTTCGCCCGCATAGAGCGTGTTGGCGAAAGCGCAGATGTCGGCGCCTTCATAATGCACCTTGGAGGGTGAGTTCTGGCAACTGCCGTTGCAGCGCACCACCGCAATCTTAGGTTCGAAGGCGGCGGCGGTCAGTCCGAGGACGGCGGCCACTTTGCCCATGTCGGTGCCAGGGCAGGCGAGGCCGTCGATGTTGCCTTTCTCGGCGGCTTGCTTCACGCAGGCCTCGGCCAAGGCACGGCAGCCCGCGAAGCCGCAGCCACCGCAGTTGGCACCAGGCAGACAAGCCTCCGCTTCGTCAATCAATGGGTTCTCCTCGACCTTGAACTTCTGCGCCACGAAGTACAGAACCACGGCGAGCAAGCCGCCCAAGATTCCGAGAACCGCAAGGGAAATGAATAAGGTATTACTCATTAGAATAAAGTTTTGAGTTTGTTTTCAATTTTAATGAACCTGCAAAAATACGGAATCTCCTTTTTTCGGCAAAGGAAAAATTTCGGAAATTTTCTAAAAATACAACCAATGCCATACCCAATTGCCCTGTGTGTTGTATTCGATGGCGGGGAAGGGCAGTTTGAAAATGTTCAAAACCTTGAACGTGTATTGCAGGAATTTGCTGTTGGTCGGGATCTTTGTAAAATCAACGTCTAAGGAGAAATAGAACTGTCGCGTGCGGTCGAATGGGGGAATGGGGTTCCCGTTGTATTCCGTTACGTTCTCGAAGCGGCCTGTCATACCATCGGCACCGTAACCAAAGGCGAAATTCAGCCACGCAGGGAAACGGCTTTCCTTGTTGAGAAACAGCGACTTGATGTTGAACGAGACCCAATAGGTCTGTCCGTTGTAGTCTTCAACGAGTTGCTTAAAGAAGTTGGAGCCGAACAAATCGGGGCGGTATTTGGGAAACTCGGTGGGATGGAACGAATATTTCAAGGTGATGCGTTGCTCATGCCAAAGGAGCTGTTGCCCTATGAAAAGGCCGTCTCCGATGGTGTTGGCGGCCATGTCGCCCCACGAGAAACCCCATCCTTGCGAGAAGCCGTCGAAGATCTCGATGGAGGTTTGGAAAACGATGCCAAGTGTGCCGCCAAACCAGATCGACCGTTTCTCGTCGATACCGACTGCGCGCAGGACCTCGTAACCGCCTCTTCCGACTTGATAGGCCGTAAAGCAGTGTCCGGCTTTGTCCATCTGTAGCCACTCGGTGTTGTCGTTGATGAAATGGAAAGTCGATGATGGATAATTGGAGTACCACGTGAAATAAAGCCCAGTCATCGCGGCGGCATAAAGTCCCGCCTCACAGCTAAGAGCAATGGCCAAGTTCTTCTTGATTCTTGCTTGATCTCTCACAGTGTCTTGCGCTGATACTGATAATGTGCTGATGATCAATAAAGCTGTGATGATTGTATTTTTCATAGTCAAATTATTGCTATTCAATGTAATACTCAAATTTTTTCTTCAGTTTTTCTCGTTTTGAATACAATACAATATAATAAGGTATCAGCGCAACGATGCTGAGCAGTGCCGAAAGGCCTTCGCTTAGTCCCAAACCGAGGCAGACGAAAAGCACGGTCAAGAGCAAGATGATGGGGATGAGATAGGCCAAAACTGCTGCCTTGTTGCCTTGCCCGATGGCCATTTTCACGTTGACTTTCTGCATCAAAGTGAAATCTTTGTCCTTAGGTCGTGGCACGGTGAGGATTTTCTCGGCCTGTTCGCCCATACCGCAAGCGCTCTTGGCATGGCAGGCCGCACAGGCGCTTTGCGCCAATATCTTGATTTCCAGTTCATCGTCGGTGATTTTCGTGACGAAGCCCTCGTGGGAGATGGTTTCTTGGGTGCTCATTTTGGGGTGTTTTATGCCGCAAAGTTACATTTTTTTCGCCGTTCCACCAAAAACCACTACTTTTGCAGGTTATTTTGACTGCAAATGACAAAAAAAGAAAAGAAAGAAAGGGAAGACGGCAAACTGGTGCTTTGGTTCAAGGCCAAGATGGAAGAGGCAAAGGCGTGGTACAACCGCGACGACAATTCCCTGCGCGTCGTGCGTTTTCCGGGCACCAAACTGCCGCTGATGGACGTGGTTATCAACTTTTTCAAGTTGTTCACCAAGGGCCGCACTATCGACCGCGCCGCTGGTGTGGCCTTCAACTTCTTCGTGGCGCTCTTTCCGCTGATTCTGTTCTTCTTCACGCTGATACCTTACATTCCTATCCCGCACCTGTATGAAAGAGTGATGATGGCCTTGGACGACTTCCTCCTGCCTTCGGGAACGCTTGATTATGTGAGAGATACCATCGATGGTATCATGAACCAGCCGCACGAAGGCCTGCTCTCGCTGAGTATTTTACTCTGCTTGATTTTCGGTTCCAGCGGCATCGTGGCCATCTTCAACGGATTCCGCAATGTGTATGCCAACTACATCATTTCCAAGGGCTTGACCCTGAGAGACTGGATCGAACAACGCTTGTTTGCTATTATGATGTTGGTTATCATAGGTTTGCTTTTAGTGCTTTCCGTTTTGCTCATTTCCTTGGGCGGTACGGTATTGAAGTATTTTGTCACACACGGAATCATACATGGCGGATCGTTCAGCTTCTTCTTGTTCAGCGTATTGCGTTGGGTGATAGGTATTTTTGCCCTTTGCTTTGGCCTTTCGCTGTTGTATTATTTTGGCAACGTGAAGTTCGACGAGCATTACCGCGTGGAACGCAAACGGCCTGGATGCAAAGGCCAAAAATACAGGGAGTTTGTCATCTTTAGTCCGGGGACGATTTTGGCCACCACCTTGTTTGTCTTGGCCACGGTGGCCTTCGACACCTACGTCTCCAACTTCTCACACTACAACGTGCTTTACGGCTCCATCGGCACACTCATCGTCCTTATGTTGTGGATTTGGATCATCGCCATTCTAATTTTGGCCGGCAACGATCTTAACTCGAGCATCCGCCGCCGCACGGACAAGTTGAGTGCAGCAGAGAGCGCTAACCGTCGCCACGAAATTGTCATCGAGGACCTGAAGAAGCACATACAGAACTACCAAGAGGCCAATCAATACCGACTTCAGCGCATTGACAGCCTGAAGAAATCCATCCAGGAACAGCAAATCTTGATTGGCAACTTGGAGGAGAAAAATCGAGATTACGAACTGATTATCAAGGCTTACGAGGAATTTGCGGAACAAGAACGCAAGCGTTCGGACGAGCGATATTCGATTGTTAAGGAGTAGGGCATCATGGGTATCGTAGCACGACAAAGCATCAAAGGCACCATAGCCACCTATATCGGGGTAGCTGTGGGTATCATCACGACCTTTTTCATTCAGACGAAAGCCCTTCAGCCTGAGCAGATTGGCCTCATCGATATCCTGTTGCAATGCTCACTGCTATTTGGTGGTTTGGCGCAATTGGGCACTAGTTCATCGGCCATGCGCTACTATCCCTTTTTCAAGGACGAGGAACACCGCGACCACGGCTTTTTCGGCTGGACTTTGCTTGTGCCACTGATAGGATTCACGTTCTTTTTGCTGGCGTTTTTCCTCTTCAAAGGCGCGATTGTCGATTTCTTCACAAAGGATTCCGAGGTCGGTGCGGATTTGTTTGCCAAATATGTGAATTTCGTCATTCCGCTGGCGTTTTTCATGTTGTATATCTCTGTTTTTGAGACGAATAGTAACCTTTTGCTCCGTATCGTACTGCCCAAGTTCATCCGCGAGGTGGGGTTGCGTGTGGGTACCTTGGTGATCTATTTGCTTTATTACTATAAAGTCGTTGATTTTGATGGCGTTATCATCTCGTTTTGTGTCCTTTACGGCCTCGCCACCTTAATTAATATTGTTTATCTGCTGTCGCTCAAGCGGGTGTCGTTCAAAATCGAGCCGAAGTTTATCACGGCGCAGTTGAAGCGCGATTTCATGTTCTACACTTTGTTCATGATTACTGCGGCTTTGGCGGGAAACGTGATTCCGATGTTGAGCAAGTTCTTTGTGGCTGGTAATGCTGGTTTCCGCTTGGCGGGTGTGTTCACCATTGCCACCAACATTGCGGCGGTCGTCGAGATGCCTTACCGCTCGTTGGGTGCCATTTCGAGGCCTCACATCTCCGATGCGATGGCCAAACAGAATGTGCAATTAGCTGATTCTCTATGCAAGACCGTCGCATTGCACCAATTTATTGCAGGCAGTTTCGTGTTTTTCACTGTATGGATTAACATCGATTTCCTCTTTGATTTGTTGCCCAACGGAGACATCTACCGCTTGGGCAAGTGGGCGGTGTTGTTACTTTCGCTGAGTCGCCTCGTCTATTCCACCCTTGGTGTGACGACCACTGTGTTGAGTTATTCCAAGTTCTACTATTACTCCTTGATTTTCACTATCTTGTTGGCAGCCATGTCCATCGGCTTGAACAGTTGGTTTGTACCGAAATGGGACATCAACGGCGGTGCTTTGGCCAATGTTGCTTCATACTTGGTATATTTTATCCTGCTTGTGGCCTTCATCAAGTGGAAAATCGGGGTGATGCCTTTGTCGAAGAAGTTGCTGCCTGTAGCCGTGATAGTTCTTATCCTCTTCGTTTTGAACTGGTTATGGAGCATTACGTTGACACCAACTTTGGTCGGTTTATTTGAAAAGGCAGTTTTCGGATCGGCTCTTGATGCTGTTTTGAAAACCTCCGTTTTCCTCGTTCTTGGGGCGACTGCGCTGTATAAAATAAAGGTTTCCCAATCAGTTAATGACTTGATTGATAAGGCGATGAGACTGCTTCGGATAAAGCCTTAATCCAGTAAGATTATTTGAAATAGATTCTCGTGATGCCTGTGCCGCCCGTTTCCAACGAGGCGTCGCAGAAACGTTCAACGTCGTGGTTGCGGCTCAGCTTCTCGCGGATGAGCTTGCGTAAAATGCCATTACCCTTGCCATGGAGGATGCTCACTTCCTTGATGCTGAGGAGTTTGGCCTCATCCAAGTATTTGTCTACGATCTCCAAGGCTTCCTCAGCGCGCTTGCCACGCACGTCAAGGGTGAGGTCGAAATGCTCGGCTTTCTCGCTGAGTTCGTCGGCGATGAGGCCAGCTTGCCAGCGACGTTGGGTCTTACGTGCTGTGGCGCGACTCACTTTGCGGAGCTTGTCAGGTGAGGTGCGCAGGCGGACGGTATCGAACAAAATCGTGGTATCGGTGTCGCTGATGGCGAGGATTTCGCCCACCACCTGCATGTCGTCGATGCAGACCGTGTCACCCACCTTCAGCTCGGTTTCCTCTTTTTCCTTCTTTTCGGCCAATTCCTTGGCTTTCAGCGCGATTTCCTCTTTGGTCTTTTCGAGGTTCTGGCGGATTTCCTTGGTTTTGGTCTTCTCGGCTTGCGCCTCCTTGATTTCCTTGATGGTGCGTTCGATTTGGCTGTTGGCCTTCGCGATAAGTTCCTGAGCCTCAGCCGCTGCGTTGCGCAAATACTGTTTCTTTTTGCCTTCGAGGTCGGAGAGGAGGTTCTTGTATTTTTCCACCACCTCGGTCAAGAGTTGGTCGGCGATGCGCAGGTCTTGTTCTTTCTTGCGGATGGCCTTCTTATCGACCTCAAGCTGTTGCAGTTGTTTCTCGAATTTCAGGTGTTGGTCGCCGGTGATGTTGGCCGCGTCGTCGAGGATTTGTCGCGGGAAGCCGATTTTCTTGGCGATTTCGAAGGCGAACGACGAACCCGGTTTGCCCGTCATCATGATATACATCGGCTGCATGAACTTGGTGTCGAACAGCATGGCCCCGTTGATGATGCCCTCGTGGTGGTCGGCCAAGAGTTTCAAATTGGCATAGTGCGTCGTGACCATACCGAAGGCTTGTTTTTTGTTGAGTTCCAGCAGAATGGCCTCAGCGATGGCGCCGCCCAACTGAGGTTCCGTTCCTGTCCCAAACTCGTCGATGAGGAACAAAGTGCGCTCGTCGGCGTTCTCCAAGAGGGCCTTCATATTAATAAGGTGCGAGCTGTAGGTGGAGAGGTCGTCCAAAATGGACTGCTCGTCGCCAATGTCGATGAAGAGGTTCTCGAAAAGGCCGCATTGCGAGTCAATGCGCATGGGTGGCATGAGGCCGGATTGCAGCATGTATTGCAATAGTCCCGCCGTTTTCAGGCACACGGATTTTCCGCCCGCATTCGGTCCACTGATGACCAAAATGCGCTCGTTTTCATCGAGTTGCAAGTCCAAAGGCACCACTTGCTTGCCTTGGGCTTTCAGTTTCTTTTCCAAAAGTGGATGGCGCGCTTGCTGCCAATTGATATAAGGTGTGTCGCGGATTTCGGGTTTCACGCCGTCGATTTCGTTGGCCAACAAGGCCTTGGCACGGATGAAGTCGAGTTCGCCGAGCATATCCCAAGCCTTGCGCAATTCGGAGAGGTAAGGTCTCAACAAGCGAGTGAACGCCATCAAAATGCGGTGGATTTCGCGGCGCTCGGCGTATTCCAACTCCTTGATTTCGTTGGAAGTATCGAAGATTTCGGCGGGTTCGATGTAGACGGTCTGTCCTGTGGCCGACTCGTCATGGATGAAACCGCGCAAGGAACGTTTGTCGCCCGCTTTCACGGGTATGACCAACCTGCCGTCGCGGATGGTGATTTCCGATTTTTGGTCCACCCAGCCGGCGGTCTTGGCGTCACTCATAATCTGGCGGATGCGCTTCTCGATGCCGCCCTGCTTGCGGCGGATGCTCTGGCGGATTTCCTGCAACTCGGGCGAGGCGTTGTCGGGGATTTCGCCCTTGTCGTCCACGAGGCGGTTGGCTTCGGTGAAGATTTGTCGGTCGATGAAGATGTTCTCAATCAGTGATTTAAGCTGGGAAAATTCAATCGCACTTTCTGAACGCCCGAAGCGTAAAATGGCTTCCAACACATTCAGCGAAGGCTTCAGCGCAAACAAATCCTCCACACTCAAACAGGTGCCTTCGATTTGGATTTGGTGGAAGGCCTCGCGCAGGTCGTGGAAGTCGCGCATGGGGAAGGGGACACCCGTTTGCAGCAGGCGGATGAACTCCTCAGTCTGCTCCAAACTCCTGATGATGAGGGCTTTGTTGGTGGTAAAAGCCATTTTTTGGGCCTTCTCCAATCCCATCTGGCTGATGCAATGCCCTTCTATCATCTCACGGATGCCTATGAAGCCGATTTTCTGTTCGAAGTTGTTCGGATAAATCACTGGTTGAGTTTTAGGCCGCAAAAGTACAAAAATTGCCTGACTATTACCCTATGATTATTATTCAATTATAAGAATGCATCTCTGATGATTTCCTTGTCTTGTGTATCTCCAATAATGTAACTGACAATAGCAATAATAGTATAGAGTTTAGGTGTTTCATTACGTTTTCCAATCTTATCATTCTTTAAAAACGCATTAATATCTCCATTGAACATAGTTTCACGGTAGAGCGAATTGTCGTTTGTTGAAGAGAAGTATCTTTCCATAACATTCGTGGCAGCTTTATATAGTTTTTTTGTCGCTTCTGGATGGTTCCCGTCAAAAATATCAATGACACAACGAGTGATTACGGAATCATCTTCTGGATTCAAGTAAGTGCCGTTGATACATTCTTTAATCATTTCAACAATTACAAGATATAACAGATACCTTCCTTTTCCTAGTGACGGAGTTGAAGAATGTTTTGCATACTCGAAATCAAAAGATGTTTTTCGGAGCAAATATGCGGCATATAGGTCATCAACCCCAAAATTTTCTTTCTGCATGATTTCTTTGAATACGGATCCACCAGGGGCAAATGGAGGTGTTTTGCCAAATGCTTTACCGGGTTCATTCATCCATGCTGCTGCATACACTTTTAGTAAATCTAATGCGGTAACATGGTCAACAATATCGACATGCTTCAAAGTCTTTTGCATCTGTGATTTGATACTATCCCATGCCCCTCTTTGAATTTCGAGGAATATATGATATTTGTCTTGCATTTCTGAAGACCAGTTTTGGAAATTGCTTTCCAACGCAATGAAGTCTTTAGCACTTACAGCATTTTGACTATTGGTGTATTTCGTGGTATCATTCAGCAGTTGTTCACCAAATTCGCCAATTCTAACAATCTTTGTGACCACAACGCTTTGCTGAAGTTTTTGTTTCCAAGTTTTTCATTTTTACCTGTACCGACATTTTCCAAATTCTTGTATAGAACATCCCAAATAGTGCGTGTTGTCTGGCATCCATTGACGATATAAGGGTTAACTAGAACGTAATTATCAGTACTTGAGAACGAAAAGTCTTCTACAACAATAGTAATGCCATTATTGTAAATGCCAAATTTCTCTGGTGTATTTCGAAGCGTTTCTTCAATTCCTCTGTTTACTTTTCGTTTTGATCCCAAGAACTTCCGAACATTTTTCTCATATATGAGTTCCAAATCAGATGTTATTGCCCGATAAGCCTTCATAAATTCGTAAAGATTGAGAAGTTTCGTCGAGCCAATAAGCAAATCAGGTCCAGAAGGAACCAAGTTGGTGGTAATAGGAACTTCATATTTTGTTGTTTGCATTGCAACTTCATCAAGACGCAAATAGATGTTATAAACCGATATGGACTCTATTTGTATGATGTTGCCAAATCTTGCTATTGCTGCATTTTTGATGTCATTTATGGCTCGTTTGTCATCATCTGATAATGGATCACAAGTGGCAAAAACAATGACAATTTTGTCTTTTTCCGAAGCGGTTTCCCTAAAATGGTTGACTTGTTCAACAATGTCGCATGTCATTATGGAAATTGCCTTATTGTGACCTTCAAGAGTGTCGAATATCTTGTTTGCTTCGGAAAATAAGGTGTCACTACCTGAATATGAAGTGCCGTATTTGCTTTGCACAATATACCAAGTATTGCCCTCGCCCGCTTCAGTATCACCTTGTTCGTAATATGCCATATCAATACCACCGTCTCCACAACCGTCATTGAGAAATACTTCTGCATCATCACCCAAATCAAACCATTGTACAAATAGTTTTTGTGCGAATCTTCTTCCTTTCTGCAAGGGGAGGGGATTGTCGACTAATATGTCCTTTAGCCATTCTTCTTTGAATTCTTCGTAACTAATCTTTTCCATTGTTGTTTATCTTATTGCGAGCCAAACCCTTGTGGAAAATGAAAAAGCGTGAAGCTTTTTGCATTACCTTCAACTGTGGTTTATCTGGACTACCAATCGGAAAGATAAGTACAAAAAGTCCACGCTAAGCGTGAACTCTCGTCACTTATTCTCTTCCGATTTGAAAGTGTCCAGTTTTCAGTTGAGAGAACAAGAGCGTAAAGCCCTAATTTATATTATGTTACTTTGTTTATCCTTGTTTTAGTTTATTGGGTTAGAGTGTGTTATTTATTGGGTTATATTAGTGTTTAATTAAAAAAGACTTTCATACCCTGTAACGTACAGCATTGACTTCTGCGGCAATCTCCTCGTCTGTCATTACGGGAGTTTGCGGACAGGAATTGATGAATTGTTCAATCGATGCGCGACGTGGGCGTAGTTTCCAGCCCATTCTGGAGGCTAATGTCTCCATGAAGCTTTGGTCGCGCGTTGGTATTGATAACACAAAGTCTTCCATATTTATCTGTCTATTATTTCACCTGCAAAAATACACTTTTTTCGATAAAACCACTATCTTTGCCGAAAATTCAGAAACTATGATACGACTGGAAATCTGTGCCAACGGCATCAAGTCGTTGCAGAACGCGATGGACGGCTGCGCCCAATGCGTAGAATTGTGCGAATGCCTCGAAGTGGGTGGTGTGACGCCCTCGTTCGGCACCTTGGCGAAAGCTATTGACATTTCATTTATCCCCATGCGGGTGCTCATCCGTCCGCGACCGGGCAACTACATTTACGACGAGGAAGAAATCGACATGATGAAAACCGACATCATGCTTTGTAAGAAACTCGGCTTCGAGGGTGTGGTCATCGGCGCTTTGAACGATAGGGGAGAGCTTGACATTGAGGCGATTAAATCTCTGATGGAGGCGGGCGAAGGACTGAAGTTCACCTTCCATCGTGCCATCGATGCCTGCGTGAAACCTTTCGAGGCAGTCGAGAAACTGATTGAACTCGGTTTTGACAAAATCCTGACCTCAGGCGGCAAGCCCACGGCCTTGGAGGGTGTCCCGATGATTGCGGAGATACAGTTGCGCTATGGCGACAAAATCGCCATCATGCCTGGCGGCGGCATCAATCTCGGCAATGTGAAAGACATCCTCAACATGACGGGTACGGTGCATTGCCACGCCTCGCTGGCGCATTGGGTGCCGCGCTTCAACGAAAAACTCTATCCCAACCAAAAGGACACGACTGGCGCGACGATGGTCTGGACCGAGTCGAACAGGGACCTGATTTATGAAATGGAGAAGATGTTGAATCCGTTTTAAATTATCACAAAACCTTCAAAACAAACAAAACTTTATTTGGGTGCGGCTCGGCAACCGCCTCGCCGCTGGAAAGGAGCCGGTTGGCGACTTTCCATCAAGAAAAGGGTTTTGTAAGTTTTGTGAAAAACGAAAAGAAGCCATGAAAAAAGTATTCTATTGTTTATTGGTTTTAGCCGTTTTTGTTGGCTGCCAAAAAGTTGAAAAACAAAACGTTGTCGTGCAAAGCCTCAACCAAGGTTGGACACTCACGGGCGACACCTTGTCGATTAATTTGCAGGTTGATGTTCCCTCGGTGGTGCAACAGAGCCTTTACGAAAACGGTCTGATTCCGCATCCATATCTCGGCACGGTGGAAAACCAATTGCTTTGGATTTCCGACCATCCATGGGACTACACCTTGCGTTTTGATGCAGATAAGGAGCTATTCGAAAAAGAGAATGTTGAACTGATTTTTGAAGGTCTTGACACGTATGCCGAAGTCCAATTGAACGGTGAGAAATTGTTCTTTGCCGACAATCAATTTCGCGCATGGAAACATGGAGTGAAAGACTTGCTGAAAGAGAAAGACAACCTTTTGGAAGTGCATTTCCTTCGTTATGACAGCACGCAATTGGCTTTGTATGAACAACATCAGCCTCAATTGCCTGAGAAATATGCCGTCACGCGCAAGTCACCCTATCAGCACAGCTGGGACTGGGCGCCGAAGTATAAGAATGTGGGCATTTGGAAACCTGTGAAGTTGGTGGGTTGGGATGAGGCGCGGTTGGAGGATGCCTATATCGTCACGCAGGCGGCTAATGCGGAACGGGCGGAGTTGATGCTGCATTTGGACATGGAGAGTAATGGAAATGAAGATATTACTATTGAGGTCGGCCCTTCGACGGGCTCAGGGACCTCAACTTTTATGGCCAAAGAAATCAGGTCCTTGAGCCTGTCGAAAGGCCATCAACATAAGGCGATTCCTGTTTTTATAGACAATCCTCGATTTTGGTGGCCCAACGAGATGGGTGAACAACCGCTGTACGACTTTGAGGTGGTGTTGAAAAAAGGCGACAGAGTGCTGGATACCAAAAAGTTCAAGTCGGGTCTCCGTACCTTTGAGATGGTTGATGAGCCCGACAGCATCGGTCGGGCGTTCTATTTCAAGGTGAATGGTGTACCCTTCTATGCCAAGGGCGCGAATTACGTTCCCGAGGAAATGATTGAGACTTGGATGAACGCCGACAACACTTTGACATTGCTTCGTCAAGCCAAAGACGCACATTTTAATATGTTGCGCGTGTGGGGCGGCGGCATCTATCCCTCTGACGACTTCTTCAACATCTGCGACTCGCTGGGCATCATGGTGTGGGAAGACTTTATGTATGCTGGTACAATGTATCCGTACGATGAGGCTTTCTTGAAAAACGCTGAAATTGAGGCTGTTGAGCAGGTAAAACGCTTGGCTTCGCACCCGTCGTTGGCCTTGTGGTGTGGCGGCAATGAAATCTCGGAAGGCTACTACAACTGGGGCTGGCAAAAGTCACTGAATTGGTCGGAGGAAGATGACAAAGCGATAAAGGCAGGCTACGACCAACTCTTTGAAGGCATTCTGCGTGAAGCGGTGGCCTTGTACGATGGCACGCGACCCTATTGGCCCAGCTCGCCCTCAAAAGGCTGGGGCCGCCCAGAAAGCCTGACCGAAGGCGACGTGCATTATTGGGGCGTTTGGTGGGGCGAACAGCCTTACGAAATGTATCGCGAAAAGGTAGGCCGCTTCAACAGTGAGTATGGTTATCAAAGTTATCCTGACTACCAAACTTTGCTGAAAATCGCGCAAGGCGAGGAGCTGAGTATGGATGCCGAGGTCATTGCGGCGCACCAAAAACATGCACGAGGTACGCGCCAGATTGATGACTTCATCAAACGTTATTACCCTGACGTCCAACCCAAGGATTTTGAGGAATATGTCTATCTGAGCCAGCTTTCGCAAGCTTACGGCATGGAAATTGCCATCGAGGCGCATCGCACGGCGAAACCCTACAACATGGGCACGCTCTACTGGCAACTCAACGACGCTTGGCCCGTGACTTCGTGGTCGTCCATCGACTACTACGGTCGTCCCAAAGTGCTGCAAGAAAGGTTGAAAATGCTCTATGCGCCTGTGCTTTTAAGCCTCGACCAAAAGGATTACGGCGTTTTCGTCACCTCCGACTTGCTTCGCGACATCGACGGAACATTGTCCGTCACGGTGTGCGACCTTGAAGGTCATCCGCTGTTTGAGCAAGCGTTGAAGGTGACGTTAGATGCCAACGAGAATCGGAAATTTGTTGTGGAAGGCCTGAGCGAATGTTTGCATAACGCCGATTTGCGGAAAACTTATGTGAAGTTGGAACTGACCGAAGGAGAAACCCTTACCGCCGAGCGTAAATGCTATTTTTTCGCATTTTTTGAACCTTACCAGAGTGGACTCTGCTGCTATTAATAAAGTAGACACGGGAGGGTGGAAAAAATAGCGGAAGTGCTATCTTTGTGGGCTGAATGAAGTTCCTCCTGAAAGGAGGGCGTAGCCCGACTGGAAGGAGGAACTTCATTCAAG
>Ga0265301_10000631_pt1 | contig 49370 bp, 4 predicted proteins | sample AusTroGonzalo_MG_2_FD_193488 | JGI IMG/M metagenome (GOLD analysis project Ga0265301, IMG submission 193488) | Bovine rumen microbial communities from tropical cattle in Woodstock, Queensland, Australia - Gonzalo_04 | ecosystem: Host-associated > Mammals > Digestive system > Stomach > Rumen ...
GGCAGGGGCTGACCCACATAGCCCACCTCACGACCATGCTCGCTGCGGTTGCTGACGGCAATCACAGGCGAAGTCTCGGTGAGGCCGTAACCTTCGAAGACCGGCATCTTGATGGCCGAGAAGAAACCGGCAATCTTCTGCGAGATGGCGGCGGCACCCGACACGATGATGTCAAAGTTCTCGGCGCCGATGTTGGCTCTAATCTTGTTATACACCAGCTTGTCGGCAATGGCCAGCTTCTTGTCGTAAAACCAGTTGCGGTTGCCGCTCTCAATTTTATAACGTTCGCCGAGGTGCAATGCCCAGAAGAAGATGACCTTGGCAATACCCTTCTGCTTCTTGCCCGACTGGTAGATGGCATCATAGAAGCGTTCCAACACACGCGGCACGGCGCACATCATCGTGGGATGAATCTCGCGCATGTCGCTGGCGATGGTGCCGAGGCTCTCTGCATAGTAAATGGACATTCCACGATACTGGTAGCAGTAGTTCAGGGCACGCTCGTAGGCATGGCACACCGGCAGGAAGCTAAAGGCCTTGTTGGAAGTGTCGCTGATGGTATAGTGGAAGTTGGGGAACTGGTTCATCAGGTTATGATGCGACAGCATCACGCCCTTGGGCGTACCCGTGGTACCCGAGGTATAGATGATGGTGGCGCATTCCATCTCGTCCACTGAGGCCTTGCGGGCTTCCAGTTCCTCGGCATGGGGATGCTCCTTGCCGAGTTGCAGCAGTTGGTCGAAGTAGGGATACTTTTCGCGGTCCACCATGGTGTAGACCAATTTGACGTTGGGTGCATCGGGCAGGATATTGGCCACCTTGTTCATCACCGAGAGGCCGTCGATGATGACCATCTTGGCATCGCAGTCGTGCAGGATGTAGCGGTAGTCCTCCTCGCTGATGGTGGGATACACCGGCACGTTGATGGCACCCACCTGGCTGATGGCCATGTCGAGCATGTTCCACTCAGGGCGGTTGGTGAGGATCATCGCCACCTTGTCGCCTTTCTCGATACCCAGTTCGATGAGGGCGTAGCTCAAGGTATTGGCATGCTCGATATAGTCCTGGATGCTGTAGTGCACCCACTTCCCGTTCTTCTTACCCGCCAGTGCGGTCTTTTGCTCGGGATGCTGCTCCACGTAGTTCTGAAGCAAGTCGAAGACTCTTTTTATTTCCATATTGTTGATTTAGTTGTTTTTCTTCTTTCGTTTCTTCAAGAGGTAGGCGCCGCCAAGGGCGGTAAGCAACAGCCATCCCTCACCGAGGGGGGTAAAGGACTGGTCGGAATCGAGGGCGGTTATAGGCACCCACAGGTTCTCCTCAGGGATGTTTTGACGCAGCTTGCCTTCAAATTCATCGTCCATGATAAAAATCTGGGCACGGAGCGGGGCGGCCATCGCGAGCAGCATCGTGAAGATGATGATTGATATGCCAAGTCGCTTTCTCATTGCACCCCTCCTCCATAATTTGACATAATGACTTTCTGCATCTTGACGCCCTTGTCATTCATCAAGCGGAACATATACACGCCGTTGGCCACCTGCGGCAGCGCCATGCGGGTCTGTCCGTGTACGCTCTCCTGCTTCAGGATATGGCCGAGCACGTCGACGAACTGCAAGGTACCGTCTCCAGTGACCACCCACTCGTCGCCATCGTGGAAGGCGAAAGGCTTGTCGATGTCGAAGCTGTCTTCCAGTCCGGTGATGTCGAAGACGATGAGGAAGCGCGAAGGATAGTCTCTGACGTGACCTTCGAAGGAATAGGTGTCGTTGCGTAGCATGTCGTACTGCACACCCGCGATGTTGTCGATGAGCCACATGCTGTGGAAGTCGCCGTTGGCCTTGTCCCAAGTGATGGTATAGATGTCGTCCTCCTTGGCCTCGAACCACAGCGGCACGCGGTCGATACCCTCAGGTGCGAACAACGCGGCATAGTAATCATCGGCAAAGTGAGCATAGAACAAGCCATTACCCACGCGCAACTCTTTCAGCTTGGGAGCACCGCCCGTTTCGGGACGGTTGAACTCGATGACCGTCACGTCGTTGCAGCCATGGTCGCTGCTCAGGAAGAGGTTGACCAAAGGATAGGCAGGACGCTCGTCGCGGAAGTGGCTTCCTGCACTTTCGGCACGAGTGACCAACATGCTTTCTGTAAAATGCAGTGTGTCATCCGTCTTCGCCTTCAAGTAGAAGCCTTGGTGAGGATGCAGGACAGGACCGGCATAGGCACCACCTCTTGATCCGCCTTTAGGATAATAGAGGAAGCCCGCACCAAATCTACAATCATGTATTGTGCTGTCGGCATCATACACCACATAGAAAGGCACTTTACTACCACCTTCTACTATCGAGTCAAAGACTTTTTTATTGCCACCATAATTGGTCAATTTATCGAAATCGAGGTAGCCGTGGTATGGATTACCCACCAGGTTCCAACCTTGCAGCATATAGCCATAATTGGTCAGCTTGATGCTAACTTCATCCTTATTCAGCTTGCCATGGCTTTGCAGAAGCGTTTCGCTCATAATTGATGCCATATAGCCTCGACCCGGGATAAGGTTCTCCTCGTTCTTATTATCAGGATATGCAGTAGTCTCAACGCCTAAAGGCTTATAGTCCAAGTGCACATGCGGCGTGTCGCTATGCCAGTGGTTCGGGCCATTACGCTTGAAGTTGATCCAATGGTAGTCAGGCTCGGTCCAAGTAAAGAAGTCCATACCGTATGGATAGCGGTTAATGTAGTTTCCCAATCCATCCGGTGGTAAGCATTCGTCGGATGGTCTGCCATTTGTTCCGTCCACCACAAAAATATTGTTAATTTGCGATGCCCAGGGCTTGTCAGAATCATCCGGATCACTGAACAAGGTACCACGATAGTACGGGAAGTAGCCGTCCTTATCTTTATCCATCCAATAACGGTAATGGCCAGTTCCAGAATAGCATTCATTACTGCCAGGTGAAGAAAGCCAATTAAACTCAGTGCTGGTGGAAACCCAAGGATTGTTATAATGGTCTGTACTACTATAATCTCCGCTGGTATAGGTATCAGTATTATGTGTAAGATAATCGAATCCCAACGGAGCATCGCTTAGCGGCGACGAGAACATGTGCCAGTCGCGCCCTGTCGGGAGTCCACCTCCTCCAATCTCACCCAAACCATTGTTCAAGCCAGGTGTGGAGTTAGCAAGCTTGTATGAGTTATCGAAGGAGATGCCAACGTAAGTGCTGTCGTAATCCGCCAAATCACCGGCATGAAGGATGGCCACATCCTCGTGAATACTGATCTTAGTCTTCGAAACGGGTGGTGTCACACCCGATGCCTCTGTAATGTCACCATAGACAAAAAGGGCATCATTGGCCTTCATACGACCAGTAGCTCCGTTAAGCTGATTATCATCGCGCACAGGACCGCCATATTGTAAGACGTATGGCTTACCCGAAATCGTAGCCACGCTACGCAACTCACCTTGGTAATCAGTGGTACCATCCAAGTTGTTAATCATCAGCACAGGCAGGTCGCCATTAATCTCAGGCAGGGCGGGACGTGCCCAGCGAGTGTACTTGTAATCCGAAACGTTATGGGAGTCCACCCAACGGTTCAGCACCAGGAACATGGCCGTATCGCCATCCACCTTGTTATCGGAATACATATAACCGAAGCTATTTGAGTTGATGGTGTCGGAATAATGTTTGCAACTCTCTGCAACACTATTCAAAGAACCAGATGAAGTATAATTGAAATTGACCGTACTATCAATTACATAACAGTTTCCGATAGTGCTTGCATCTGAATTGTTGATACCCACAATGCTTCCGTATCGAGCAGCTTGAGGAGGATAACCATTGTCTGACAAGTGCAGATCCATATAACAATTGCTCATGCTTCCACCGTCATTTTTACCCAACAATCCACCAAATATCATATATTCGTTACCATCGCTAACACCTATACATGAATTAGCAAACGAGTTTTGAATGCTGCCTCCTGTGGCGTTTCCCACCAAACCACCTGCTAGTCCCTTAGAATCCTTTTTAACGACTACAACTGGCATAGCCATAGAGGAGTGAATCTCACCAGACTTCAACTGGCCTACTAGGCCGCCTGCAATTATCTCAGGATCAGTGCTTCTTTCAAAACAGACAATTGTATCTGCCGCCTCGCTGTTGCATACTGTTCCGCCATCAAGGTAACCCACCAGACCACCGATGTTGTAGGGTTCCGTAACAGCCATGTTGTCACGCATCTCCATGATGGTGTCGTCGTCGAACAGCGGTTCTTCCTCTGGCAGATAACTCTCGTCAAGATTGTCTTTGCTGGTGCTGGGCTTGACAGCAGGGTTAATCTCACCGCCAATCACAAATGTACGTTTCACCGTGCCGCCCCTGACGCGTCCGAACAAACCATAATTGCTTCGTTCGTAACGACCGTCACCGAAACCGATTTTTCCAATAAATATACTGTCGATGGTATGGCCCTGACCGTCGTAAGTACCGGCAAACGGCAAGCAATTTGGAGCCAATGTGTCAACACTCAAATCGCCAATCGGTACCCATATGTATTGTCCCATACTGAGGTCAGCGGCCTGTTTGATGGTCTTACCCTCAAAGTTAGTGGCCGTTTGGCCATTCATACTGGCAGACTGGCTAATGAGCCAAGCCAAGCCTTCCTTAGTGTTGATGCTAATAATATCATCAGTAGTCCCAGAAACCTCATAACCATCAGGTTGTGTCCTCACCACATTCGCCCAAGTCCAGCCGAAATACAAGGTATTGGTTACATCACCATCTCCATTACGATCCAAGTAAGTGGTTCTCGGCGAAGCCGGGCCAGAGCTCGACCAAGACGAGCCATAGACATATCCATTGGCAAAGAACCAATTCTGGTCATCGAGGAAGTTGCAGTTCTTCCATGCATCTACAACTGAATTATCTGTAGCAATAGCAATAGGCGACAGCGTATTCTCCCTATAAGTCGGCCCATTGTTCCGCCTCGGGCTGGTGATACCGACACGGGTACCCTTATTCAATCTGGTAAACTGGAGTTTGGTATCGAAGGTAGGCAGATATACATTACACTCGATATCGCGTTCATCATCACCAATCTTCAGGTATTGCTTGTTGCCCGTGATGAGCACCGTGTCTTTCACCGTCACTGTTGCCGTCTTATCCACAAAGATGGCACCGCCGTGATAATAACGACCCATCACACCAGATGCGTCATACGGCGTGTAGTCGGAATCGATATACCACATAGAGTCATTGGTATGGTTGTAACCGTTCTTCAAGGTAGTACTGTCACAAAGAATAAGTTTCGATTGCTTATGGGCAACGATAAGCGGCATCGTGTCATTGGAAACATTAAATGTACTCGGTATGGCATTACCTTGAGCGTCGAAGCTTGCATACCCATACAAACCGTCCACGATAACGTTGTTCAGTGTCAAAGCGGGTTTGCCATCATATTGGAAAGTCTCAATCAAAGCACCATAGTTGGCGCCGGGATCTGTGGCGGTAGATGAACTAAGCACGTGTTGATCGGTACTCGAACCACCCGTCACACCAGGATAGCGGTACAGCTTCAATTCATACTTAGGATCCTTGTTCAGTTTATAATCATACACACCTTCATTCAGTGTACCCCATTCCAAACTGTCGTTCACCGCGCCGACCACATAAATGGCGTCTTCGTCTTTTTTGAAGGTAACCTCGCTACCACCACTGAATGTTCCAGCATAAACACCAAAGTTACCATTATAATCTCTTGTAATGGATTTCTTAGGAATGTCAGGATAGAGGCCTCGTCCATCAGACTTATCATCAACTCCGATACCTCTAGATCTTCCATCCACATACCACTTATGGCCTATTACCTGACGTATTAACCATTCGCGGTAATAATAGACCTCATCCCTATGTATATGATCCACGTTGGTATACGGATACTGCTTTGTATTCGTAAATTCCGCACCACCGTCATTTCCTGCTAGGTTATAGAAGTTGTGTTCCGTATTGTAACTCAGGAATCCACCGTCGTTAATATTATCAGGAGTACCGCCCTCACCAATACCACCATTCTCAAACGTCAGCTTACGACGTGCCTCGGCAAACGTCTTGGTACCATACGGCGTCAGCGGACTTTGCATCCTGAAGAAGCCTTGCAGCTCGCCAAATGTCGTGGTGCCTCCGTGGTTGTAGCGAACCACCATCTTCGAAGTGTCGTTGAAGAGGATGACATTCTCCTGGGCATAAGTCAGAGGAGTGCTTTGCGCAGTTTCAGTATAGTACAACTTCGCCGTGGCGGGTGTATTGCCCTTGATACCAATCCACTCCCAGTTGGAGCTGCTGTTTACATTCATGTTCTGATAGATGGATGCCGTGGAAGACTTCGCATGCAGGCTCTTCACTTCCTTGATGGAGTCCATCAAAGCTGCTCTATTAGTGGCACCCAGCACGATACCGGAGGCGTTGGCCACATAGAATCCGTCATCCACTTTCATCACGCCGTAAAGCGTATCATTTGACGGGTGACTGATATCCTTAATACCCGTCAGGGCAACATTCACCTCATCCAGCATCACGATGCCTGCGCGTTGGATGGTGGTCAGCGAGCGGGAGGCACGTTCCATTTCACCACTCTTGGTGGCATTGATACGCGTACCGAACTTCCTGACCAAGATATTATGACTCTCCTTACCGGCCTCGCAATTCGTGCTGCTGCCGAAGATACCGCCACCAGTGGCACCGCTGCCGATGTTCATGCAGTTGTCGCCCGTGGAGGTCTGGGTATTGTACCCCTCACCGTCAATATAGATATTGCTGTAGCCTGTAACGGCATACTGGCCCCAAGTGGAACCTGACACCTGATCACCGCCGGCATACACGCTGCCTTGGATATCAAGCTTGCCCATGGGGACTGGATCAAGTTTATGGGTGTTCGCGCTTCCAATCTCTGTATTTTCGTCATTGTCGATGGCGTTCTTACCTATCAGGATGCCTACCGAGCCCTTGACCGTACTTCCATAACCGGCGCCGAAGACGCTGCCCTTGATGGTACCGCCGCTCAGGTTGATAAACGAGGCAAAGTCTTGGTCATGATCCGGGTCGCCATCCACTGAGTTATGGCTGCAGCCGTACAAGTTGCCTTCGATGGTGCCACCCCACATATTAACCCAGCGTGGAGCCAAGTTAGTACGGTCTCCAACAGGAATGTCGCGGCTGCCGCCGAATACATTGCCCTTGATGGTACCGTCGGAGATATTCACCACCTTGTATTCTGACACCACGCTGCGGCTGCCGCCACCATAGACGTTGTCCCAAATCGTAGGCGTGTAGTAGTTGTTGCTGGCGTCTTTCTTGTCCGAGCGCATGATGTTGACGGTGGTGTGTCCAAACACCTCACCTGCCGTGGGACTGATGGTGCCAGACATGTTGACAATATCACGACCGCCACCATACACGTTGCCGTGCAGTGCGTCTGGGTTGGACTCACCGATGGTGCCGCCCTTCACGTCGACCAAGGTGTTCTTACGCACGTGACCGTCCTCGCCGCCACCAAACACAGAGCCATAGATTTGCGCCACGCTGTCGATGGTGACATGGGTGTTTTTGACATAAGCCAGTTCTGTGTATTCTCCACCAATACCGCCATGACCGGAACCGAACACGTTTCCTCTATTTTCACTAAGCTCCCTTAAAATACCCACATAGCCGCCGAGGATATTAACGGTGGCCAAGCCGGTATGATACTCGCCAGTACTTGGGTCGGGCGTTTCGTCAGGATCGCCCACCGACGACAAGTTGCCGCCGCCATACACGCTGCGGGTGATGCGACCGCCCGTGATTTCAATATTGGTGTTACCACTCACCAAACCGGCGGTGACACTAAGAGCACGCTTTGGCCCTAATTCATGATTAGACGGATCAATCCATACGGTATCTCCATTATTATCCGTTACCACATAGGTATCCAAGCCACGACCGCTACCATACACGTTGCCGTGATAGATGTCGTCACAAACCTCAGGTTCATGCTCATTATCAACCGGAACCCACTTCTTGCCGCCGATTTGTCCGTTGGAGACGGTGACGTAGGTGTCTTTCAGCACGTGGCCGTCTTCGCCAGAGCCGAACACCGAGCCCATGATATGGGTCTGCTTAGCTGGCATAGCCGTGGTCACACCCGAGGCCTGAGTGATGTTCACATGGGTTTCCTTCACCTTGGCCATACGCTGGTTGACGCTTCCGGGTTTGCCAGGCGTACCTCTACTGCCGCCATACACGTTGCCACCCGTGCGGCCATCCGTGTCCTCATGGCCGATGGTGCCGCCGCTGATGTTGACGGTGACATAGCCGTGGTCACCTTCCTGTATCACGCCGTAAGAAGGATGCTCGATATTTTGGTTGGGGTTTTCAGGGTCGGGAATCGAGTCGAAGGTAAACCAAATACCCACGGAGGAGTTGTTGCCGCCGCCGAATATGGAGCCGAGCATACGACCGCCTTCGATGTCGACGCGGGTATTGCCGCCCACGCCGCCAGCGGTAAGTGCCACGGGGCTCTTGCCTCGACCTGAGCCGAACACGTTGCCGTCGGCACCCGTGGTGCCGTAGGTACCAATCCAAGTTGTTAGCGTGTCGCCTTGTATCTTGACGTGCGTGTTGCCCAGCACATGGCCTTCCTCACCGCCGCCAAAGACGCAGCCGAAGATGGTGTCGTTGACAATCGTTCCGGTAGTTGGAGTGGTAACCGTTACGTAGGCATCCTTCACGTTCGTCCAAGTGTTGAAATAGGTTCCGGGGTCACCCTTGCCCGCGCCATATACATAACCGTAGCGTGGTTTGTTTTTGATTAAATCAGCATCGCGCTTCCAACCGACATTACCGCCGCTGATGTTGACGGTAGTCCTGCCGCCGCTCTTCCAATAGAGTGCGTCTTTAGGCACATCAGGATGTGTATTGTGATAGTTCTGGTCGGCGACATCATAGATACCCACCGAGGTCACTTCGCAGCCGCCATAGACGCTGTTGTAGACATGGCCACCCTTCATATCCACGCGGGCGTTGCCGTTCACACGACCAGCCTCCCGCATGAAGACATAGCCATGCCCCACCGTTCCAGTTGTTGACCCTGAAGTATTGATGGAGTCGTTACCTGAGCCGCCGCCGAACACGTTGCCACGGTGGAAGGCCATCGTTTCACTTGCCTCACCAATCTCAGCCTTGGAGAGAATCTCAACCCAAGTGCTATCCAACACACGACCCACCTCGCTGCCGCCGTAGACCGACGACTTGACGTTGGCGTTATTGTCTCCGCCGCCCACAATCACATGAGACGTACTCACATTGGCCAAATCTGTCCATCTCTGATAGGTCTCGGGGTTGAGAAGCATACCCTTGCTGCCGCCAAAGACGAAGCCTTTGCGTCCTGAAGTAAGCGAGTTCAAATCACCGTAACCAATGGTGCCGCCAGTGATTTCAACCCTGGTATTGCCAAAGGCCGTGGGATCGACACCAGACATCTGAGCAATCCAGACGACCGTATCAGGATAGTTGTATTGTGCATTTTGAAGCTGGGTCTCTTGCAATAAGACACCCACGGAAGCCAGACGACCGCCGCCATACACATTGCCCTTGACAAGGCCACCCGTCATCTTCACTTCGGTGTTGCCCTGCACGCAACCGGCGATGGGGTTGTAGTGGGGTTTGTTGTCATCGCCAGTATAAGAATCATCGCCTTCGCCGGCACCATACACGCTATGGTTGACGGTGCCGCTATGGATGTTGACGTTGGCTTGCAAATAGGTGTGGCCGTTTTCGCCCGAGCCATAGACCGAGCCCCACACTGTGGGTGTATTGGTAACATTTGGCGTGCTTTCAGTGCCGATGGTGACATGGGTCTCCACGGCATACGACAAGCTGTCCAAGAAGTTTAAAGCAGGAGCGGGATAACCATGTCCCGAGCCGAACACGTGGCCATTGTCCTCGCCATCGAGTCCGATGGTGCCACCCGTGATGATGACTTCGGTCTTTCCGGTGTTAGGAGCGACGGCAGGTCGGAGTATACGGAGGTCATAGGTTCCCACCGAGGCGATGGGGCCGCCGCCATACACGTTGTGGTAAACCGTGCCGCTCTTGACTTCCACCTTCGTGTTGCCATACACACGGCCCGCGGTGATGCTCAGGTGCGGATCTTTGCCAAGTTTCTTGTAAGGCTTCTGTCCGCCACCTCCGCCAAACACGTTGCTGTGCCAGGTGCCGTGAACCTTGGTTTGTCCACCTTCTTGATAGGTGTAGCCGATTGTACCGCCATCGACGATGACGTGGGCATCGCCATACACGTGGCCGCTCACTGAGCCGCCATACACGTTGCCTTTCACCGTGCCGCCGTTGATGGCGACGTTGGTGTTGTTCACGTAGGCCATTCGAACCACTTGGTCGGCTGGGTCTACATTGGTGAATTCTGCGGTCAGGTCACCCGGATACCCAGCGAGACCGCGTCCGCCGCCGATGACGAAGCCATGGTTATTACCGTCGGTGGCAGTCGATCCCATACCAATGGTGCCGCCACTGATGGTGACATGGGTGTCGCCCGTGCCTTGCACGTAAGATATTCTCTGGATGCTATCCGTCAACGGGACACCAGGATCAGGAATAGCTGAGAGTGTATTATAATAGGTGAACTTACCCACCGATGACATGGCACCGCCACCATAGACACGGTTGTAAATCTTGGTGTCATTGCCGCTGACGTTGACATGGGTATTGCCATACACACGGCCAGCATACATGCTGTAGGTTCCAGCATCAGTGTAGTCCGTACCCTTACCTCCGCCGAAGACGCTGCCACGGAAGACATGTTTACCTATGCCGTACTCGTTTTCGTTCAGCTCTCCATCCTTTTTGGCAAGATGAACGGTGACACCGTCGTATGGGCCACCATCAATGCGATACTCCAACGAGGCTCCGTTAGCCATACCCGTGCTGTCGCCATGCAGCGGCACAGCACCGATGGTGCCTCCATTGACATCGACACGGGTGTTGCGTGCCACGTGACCGTTCTCGCCGCCACCGTACACTGCACCCACCACTTGGGCAGAGCCGCTGATGGTAACAAACGTGCTGTCGTTAAAGGTCAAACCCTTGTAAGTGTCACCTGCCAAACCGCAGCCTGCGCCAAACACCCAACCTGCGTTGCCACCCAGATACTTGAAGACAGTATCGACATACTTGATGGAGTCGGCAGCACTGATGCCATTACCAAAAGGTCCAACGAGGTCAGCCTTGGATGGACCGATGAGGCCTCCACTAACAGAGACTTTGGTGATACCAGTGCCAGGCTTGAAGCACGGCAGACCGTCATGGATGCTGTCGATAGTACCCACATGCGACAAACCGCCACCGCCATACACGCCGTGGCGCACCAAGCCTCCACTGACCGTGACATTGGTGTTGCCGTATACTATACCCGTAATATCAGAATAATTACCGTTTTCGTCAGTATCGATACCGCGACCACCACCTATAAGAGAACCCGTATAGATGTGAGTGGCGGCCTGTTCGAATTCATCTGTGACGAGTTCTTCCAGGGTGTTCTTCTTTCCCACGATGCCGTTCGTCATGTTGACCACCGTACTCTTCAGCACATGGCCATTGTCGCCGCCACCAAACACCGCGCCAATGACATAGCCGCCGCTTATGTTCACCTTGGCACTGTCCACATTAGCGTGATCTACATAATCATCGCCCGCACGACCGAAACCACCGCCATACACATTGCCACCGCTGACTTCGGCTTGTCCTTCTTGCTCCTCACCCACTTGTCCACCGCTGATGTTGACATGAGCGTTGCCAACGACAGATGCCATTTCTCCTCCTCCATAAACGTTTTCCAACACTTGACCACCTTCGATTCTCACTGTGGTATTTCCAAAAACCTCTCCTGGATCTGGAGTATATTGAGCCCAACCACTTGTGTAGCCCTTACTACCGCCAAAAACACTGCCATTATAACGGGTTTTAGCAGGATTGCCTTCCGTCAATGCCGAACCTATCGTTCCACCCTCCACTGTCACATTCGTATTCCTCATAACCTTTGCGATTTCACCGCCACCGTAAACATTACCATGAATACGGGCAGAATTCGAAATGGTAATACTGGTTTCCTTTACTCTACCTAAAGAAAAGTGATTTGGTAACTGAGTGTATGAATAAAAAACACCATTAACCCACCATCCCTCATCAGAGTCAACCTTTCCTTTTCCTCCTCCAAACACATTGCCGATGGTTAGAGTATCAACCGCTGAGCCAATGGTACCGCCACTTATATTAAGTGTAGTGTAGCCATGGGCAAAACCAGGAATAGTATCTCCATTCGGGTACATACCCGTCATGCCCAAGCGGCCGCCACCATATAAATTGCCCATCAAATAGCCAGCAGTCATGTTTATAGTAACGTTACCAACTACACTGCCAGCGGCTAAATTGGAGTAAATAAAGTTTCGTCCGCCACCGAAAACATGGCCGTCGGCATCTGAGCGACCCGTGCTACCAATAATGGTAGGTTTGTCGGTTGCATCCGTCTCACTAATGGTCACAAGAGTGTTACCCAAAACATGGCCGTCTTCTGCACCGCCATACACGGAGCCATAGATTGTGCCACCATTGATTTGCACATCGGTGGAAGCCACGTTGGTAATGGTATCGAAATCATGCCTCGGGTCGCCTGCACCGCCACCAAAGACATAACTGATAAGAGGTCGCTCCTTAACTTTGGCAGGCGAGCGGGGTACGCCCACAGTGCCACCACTTATCTTGATGGTGGCTTTGCCACCCACGTCAGTGGACTCATTGGCACCATACACATTGTTGAGGATATGACCGCCCGTGATATTTACCTCAGTGTTGCCCCATACCTTGCCCGAAAGCGGATTCCAGAACGATTTAAATTGAATAATAGTATCTGAAGCGGTACTGACTTCCTTGACATATGGGAACCAGCCCGATCCGCCTCCAAACACGTTGCCAAACCAAGATTTGCCATCAGAAGGAACGTAATCATAGGTATTAGTATTATAATGATTATAACCATTACGAATCAACGCAGGATCAAAAGGATTGTATACGGTTGAGTTACCCTCAATTACTCCATAATCCCAATGATAGGTTCCGTTCAAGCTGTTCGCGTTGGTGACAGGGGTCGTAAGCGGGTTGATGAACTGGTTTTCAGCGAAAAGTGAATCGAATACTTGTCCGTTTTTCACATAGTATCCTGCGCCAATTTGTCCATCAGCGATAGTCACCTTGGTATTGCCCCTTACGTGGCCGCTTTCGGAGCCGCCAAACACGGAGGCTTTCACCCAAGGCTTGCGAACTACGCCACTATTAGTGCCACTTTTAATAGTATCGCTTGTTATAGTCACTTCAGTACTTTGGACTGTCGCAATTAGGTCAAGGAGGCTGGTATTGGTGATTGGACTGTTGCTTTCTTGAACCATTGGGTAGGCATTGGGGTCGTCCGACCAGCCTTCGCCGCCACCATATACGTAGCCAAGGTCGTCGTTGTATTTGAGCCAATAGTTAGTTGAATCAGATGGATCAGCGAGGTCGTATCTCATTTGCGACCTGTCACCACCTATGACACCACCACTAATCCTTACGGTGGCCTTACCCGTGCCATCCTCAACTGCGATATTGGTGATCTTACCAGTTTCAGTGTCCTTCGTCAAGTTGTAATGACCCACACTGGCCAGCTCACCGCCACCCAACACGATGCCATAGACATGGGTGTGTTTATCTAAGGTGTCGGAGATTTCAATGGTAGTGTTCTTGGTCAAGCCCGATAGCAAAATCGCCTCAACCGAATGTGTACCATTCTTATCCTCAAGTAAACCCTTGCCAGACCCATAGATATTGCCCATACTGAAATCGGTAAACTCCTCGATTTCATCCACATTGCCCACCGTACCACCCTTTATCATGACCTTGGTGCTGCCGAAAGTTTTAGCTTCGTTCACATCAGGTGTTGCGGGGTTATCCACGATATCAGCTTGCATAGCTCCGTTAGCGTCAACGCCGGTGAGGGCGAGACGACCGCCGCCATAGATGTTGCCCATAACGGTGCCATCTCTCATTTCAACCACCGTATTGCCACCCACACGTCCTGCGGTTAGGCTACCTTCTGTACCCTGACCACCGCCAAAGATATTGCCGTCTGTACCACTCGTGCCATGGGTTCCGACGGCACCTCTGAACATATTAACTCGGGTATTCCCTGTAACGCCAGCCAACTCGCCACCACCATACACCTCATGCTTGACAGTATCAGCATAATGCGAAACCGCTGGCTCAGGCCAAGAATAACTTGTGGCAGGAGCGGGTTTGATAGTGTCGCAATATTTATGTATGGTGTCATAAAGGATGTCCATAAAGGAGTTTTGAACCGTTGGGTCGCCAAAGACGTTGACATCGTAGCCTATATTGACCAAAGGGCTAGCTGTAGTGGTAGCCGTAGCACCCATGCCGCCACCAAAGACGTTACCCTTCACTATGCCATGGATAACGTTCACCTCGGGCGTTATCCGTTCCGTACCTGAAGAACCATAGATGGGGTCATAGCTAGTGGTGCGACCACCGCCATACAGATTTTTCAAGTCAAGGCCGCAATTGGTTTCTGCGTCAAACACATTTACTGTAATCTTGCCATCGATGGTGCCGTTGACATCGCTGCCGCCGAAAGCAGCCTCAGTAATTCTTCCACCAAACAGGTTCAAGGTGACGTTGCCGCCCTTGCCTACAAGCGAAGTGTTGAAATTATTTGGATACCCCATGTACTCCAATAACGCATCAGAATATTTTCTTGGTACCTCTGGATGATTATGATGATATAAAGTATCCGCAGTAATCGAATCATACGACGGGAATTGCCTGATATGGGCTGCCGTAGTGCTTGAACCCTTCGAGCCGCCAAATAGATAGACGGTTTCGCCACCAAACACATGGGTGGTGACATTGCCATAAATGGTGGCAACGTTGTTACCGCCATAGAATTCATACTGATAGCCGTCGCCGCAATTGATAACAGATACAATATCACCGAACGCTTCGGCTTCATTGTTTCCTCCAAATACATCGTAGATGAAATCATCGCACACGTCAGCGTTTGCGTGAGTAATTTCCAAGTCAATTTCGTCGATGATGCCATTGTGATTGCCACCGCCATACACTTCCTGAATCACACCAGCGTTAATTCTTGTTGAGGCCGTGCCATGAACATCAGCATAGGTCTCTGTACCTTTACCACCGCCGAAGGTGCGGTAGAAGCGACCGCCGTCCACAACGACACTATCGTTGGCAGATGTCAGGCTAGTACCGATATCAGCAGCGTTTGAGCCACCATAAAGGTCTTCAATGGTGTTTTCGCAATAGTGAACATGCACCGTAGCGTTTCTGGGTATGGTTCTGCCTGGTGCTTGATTGGGAGTGTAGCTGGCCAAGTTGCCACCAGCAAACACTTCCTTAATGGCGTATTCTTGTGGATAGTGATATTGATAGAGTCCATTGGCATTCGCTAACAGAGAATCAGCAGTCCAACCTCCAACTGGTGTTGGTGGAACCGTGTTCTTAAGTGTATGAGCCGTATGATAAACATCCACCCTGACATTGCCGTAAGGCGTGCCGCTATGATTGTTGGAGCCATAGACGTTGCCAAGGAAGGTGGCAGAACCCACAGGGGCATGACCTGGTTGGTCTTTAAGGCCTATGTTCACTTGTACATTGCCCGAGGGAGAGTTTCCATAACCTCCCACATAAGCGTAGCTGGCGCCTCCATACACGTCGCCTTGTATCGTACCGCCAAGGATGTCAACTCGCGTGTCGCCATAAGTACGACCGGCCAGATAGTTGGCGGTCCAGAGTTTTTCGCCTGAAGCAGGATTCAAATGTGCAGCAGAAGTGGAGTCATTCACAATGGCTGTGCCATTCTGCATCGTGGTACCATTGAATATCGGGTTGTGGCTGCCGTAGCCGCCACCGTACACGCCGCCGAAAAGGTAATTGTTTTCGAGTGTAGCGGGAACTTCATTGTCGTCATCATCAGTATTGGCCCATGAGCCAATGGTGCCGCCGTTGACAGTCACATAGGTGTTGCCTCCAAGAGAGCCCTGCTCGGCACCACCGAACACACGGCTCTTGATAGTGCCGCCGTTGATAGTGACCTTGGACGTTCTGGAACGTCCCATCGACACCCAATGGCAGTCCAAGGTATCCACGTCGCCCTGGCTGCCGCCATACACGTTACCCGTGCAGGTGTGGATGAGCTTGTGGTCATTGTCAAACACGGTCCAATAACTGGGCACCTCGTAGCCTGTTGTGCCGACATTGTATGTGCCGGTTGCGTAATCATGACGGAACTCCAAGTCGGTGCCAATCACAATACCGTCGGTGGCATTCTCGCCTATGGTCACCTCGGCAGCACCGCTATTGCCATAAAACACTTGCTTGCCACCCACTTCGTGCCAATAGCCGATGCTGGCCATTTCGCCGCCACCAAAGACGGAGCCGTAGATGCGCGGGCTGCCCTTGATGTTAATCTTGGTGTTGGCCACACGGCCCGCCATGATGTCATCGTAAGCTTTGGTGTCGCCCTTGCCCGAGCCGAAGATGTCGCCCACGCTCTCGTCGCTGCCACACAACAAGGCAAGGCCGTCGCTGTTGCCAATGCTGGTGTTGGTACCACTCACGTTGATGGTAACCAAACCGTGGTTAACGGAATCGTACACATAATCCGTCGCATTTGTAAGGTACGGTTTGGCATTCATATCCACGCCCGTGACGGCCAAACGCCCTCCACCGAAGATGGTGCCTTGAATGGTACCGCCGTCCATAGTGATATCAATATTGCCTGCCACACGTCCGTTGCTATGGTTGGAGTTCAGGAAGTTACGTCCACCGCCAAAGATGTTGCCATCCCATGTGGAGAGGCCATCTTTACCAATGTCGGCACCTGCATGGACTTCAATCTTTGCGCTTCCTAAGGTGTGGGCATCGTTGCCGCCGCCAAAGACGGAGCCCCAAATCTTACCGCCACTGACGGTGACAAAGGTACTGTCGACGTTGGCAAAGGTCTTTCGCAGCGTGTCGGGATCATTGGAGAAGCCCTTGCCGCCACCAAACACGTAAGCGTTCAGACCCGTGTCATCGAGCGGACCGATTTCGCCACCCGTAACGGTGACCACAGCGTTACCCTTGAACTCAGGTCTATGTGGATCAGCCTTGGGTGTGATGTCGATAAGCTTGTCATTGTCGTCCGTTACCGAATCCCAAATGCCCACGCTTGCCATATCGCCGCCTCCGTACACGTTACCACGGATATAGCCACCCTTGATATTCACCACGGTGTTGCCGTAAACGCGACCGGCAAGGTTATTGATGGAGTCTAAGTGCGTCGGTCTTTCTGGATGGAAATTCGGGTCTCCTGTAAAGCGCTTCCAACTGTCCGAACCATAACTGCCGCCGAAAACGCTGCCGAAGCTGTAAGGTATGGTTTTTACCACCTGATTGGTCGTGGTTTTCAAGCTATCAGCCACAATCCCCGTCGTTCCAATGACACCACCTTCGACGGTCACCTTGGTACTACCCCATACTGCGCCTTGCTCGGCACCGCCATAGACCGAACTCATGATACGACCGCCACCGACACCATTAGTCGGATTGGTCATGTTGATATTGACCTCGGTGGTTCGGCAGTGTCCATGCTCAAGACCCGTGACGACGCCACCCTTCAAAAGCGTGACATCACCCTGACCGGCACCCACCACGTTACCCGAACAGGTGTGCTCGATCATTCTCATGCCTTTGATGGTATCGTAATAGGTCCAATTGGGTAACACGCCATACAGACCTTTGGAATAGGCATAGTCGAACTCAAGCGCCGTACCAATGGTAGGGGTGCCTTGGATGCTCACGTGAGTTGAACCCGTCTTTTCCGTATACCAACTGGCATAACTGTTCCAATGGCCGACGTTAGCCATCTGGCCACCACCGAAGACGGAGCCAAAGACATAAGGACTACCGCTAATCTTGACAACGGCATTGGCCGAACGGCCAAAGTCGTCCTCAATAAACTCTTTAGGCTCACCACGGCCACCGCCATAGACATTGCCTATTTCGTTATCGCACATTAACAGGTCATAGCCATGTCTGATAAGGGTGTCGCCAATGGTTCCGCCATTGATTTCAACCAATGTCCTGCCATGGAAAGTGGAATCGTATACGTATGGGGTGACGGAGGTATTCACGAAAGAGCTAAAGCTGCCATCCTTACCCACGCCAGTCTGGGCAATGGAGCCGCCTCCATAGACGTTGCCCAACACTGTGCCGCTCGTCATCTTGACATGGGTGTTGCCGCCCACACGACCTGCATAGAAATACAAGGTGAGTCCAGTGGTATCGGCAAGACTGGTGTAGTAGGAACTGCCTTGTCCGCCGCCATACACCGAACCGTCTTCACCCGACAAACCCGTAGTGCCAATGACACCACCTTGGACAATCACCTTGGTGCTGTCGATGACTTGGCCGTTTTCGGAACCGCCGAACACCGAGCCATAGACGACAGCCGTGCCGCTGATGGTGACCTGGGTGCTGTCCACATTGCCCAAGAGCTTCAGCTCTTCGCGGAAGTCGCCCTGGCAACCGCCGTAAAGGTCGCCATTCAATGGGTATCTGGCTATCGAGTCAATCGTCCTGGGCACACCCACGGTACCGCCGCTCATCGTCACAGTTGCCCAACCTCCTGAAGTGCAATACATTTCGTCTTTTGGCACTGTAGGATGAGCATTATGGTATGCTGCATCAGCAATGCTATATGAACCCACGTCGGAGTTTTGGGCACCGCCATAAACGTTGCTGAGGATGTGGCCGCCGGTAATCACTACTTCGGAATTGCCATAAACCTTACCTGCTTCAGGATTCCAAACGCAGGAGTCGGCAGTTTCGTTGTGGTTTTTGACGATATAAGGATAATAACCTGAGCCGCCGCCATACACTGAGCCAAACCAGGTCTCGCCGTTTGATGGTACTGGGACAACTCTTTGGTCGTCAGGATGGGCTTGGTTGTACAATAGAGAATCTTTGATAGCCACTGGGTCGTAAGGCCGTTGGACAATGGAGTCGTATTTCCAATGGACGCATCCGTACAAGGCACTATCCAGACGAATATCCGAGGTGTCGCTATGACGTGTAAAATAGTGTACTGGGTTTAAGAACATCTTCTCATCATACCTGGCCAGTTCCACGCCAGTTTGCGTGTTATATCCCGCGCCTATCTGTCCGCCCTTGACGGTCACCTTGGTGTCGCGCAGCACATGGCCGTTCATGGAGCCACCATACACCGAGCCTTTCACCAAGGTTGTTTTTCTTGCGGTCTCGCCAATGGTCACCTGGGTTTCACCCACCAGCGCCATCAAGTCGATGAGGCGCTTGTTGTTATGGATGCCAGGGGTGCCGGAAGAAGGATTGATGACTGCATACTTGGCAGGATCGTCAGTCCAGCCTTCACTGCCGCCGAACACGTGGCCGCGGTCGTCGTTGTACTTGAGGTCGTATTTGCCCGTTCCATCAACCATGTCGAGGCGCATTTGCGCCTTGTCGGCACCGATAACGCCGCCGTTCACGGTAACCTTGGTCTTGCCCGTGCCTGGTACTGGTGTTATGTCTCCGATATTGGTAACACCTGAATACTCACCGATGTTCCATGTGAATTGGCCCACACAGGCCATCTCACCGCCACCAAACACTGAACCGAGGATGCGGGGACTACGAGGATTACCATCAATGACGGTGTCTGTTATTAGCACCTCAGCGTTCTTGACCAGGGAGATGAGTAAGGCCGATGCCTTGGGGTGGCCATAGATACCGATAGTGTCGCCCTTGCCGGCGCCGTACACGTCGCCCATGCTGCTGGCAATCCATTCTTCGATGGTGTCGTTGTTGCCGACCGTGCCACCACTCACCTTGACGAAGGTGTTGCCGTGTTTCACGTTTGCGGTGTCGGGAAGGATGTTACCATAGAGGTCGATACCCGTCAAGGCCAGACGACCGCCGCCGAAGATGGAGCCGTAGATCTGGCCGCCACACATGTCGATAGAGTCGTTGACACGCACACGGCCCGCGTTATAGTTCTTCTTGCTGTAGTTACGTCCACCGCCGAAGATGTTGCCGTCGTAGGTCGTGGTGCCCGTAGTGCCCATGAGGCCATTTTTGTAATAGGTGCGTGCGCTGCCCAGGACGTGGCCGTCCTCGGCACCGCCGAAGGTGCTGCCCCAAATGCGGTTGGTCGTGTCGGTAGCATTGGCAGGCATGGGCATGTCAACCGTCACATAAGTGTTGTTGACATCGGCGATGGCATAATAATCTTTACCACTATAGGGATGAGCAGGATCAAAGGGATTGATATAGTCTTCTCCGATACCCTTGCCGCCTCCGAACACGTAGCCGTCGGTGCCGTTCAGGCCGATTTCGACGTTGTGTGTGTCATCCTTCTTGGGAGCAGGGCCCACCTGACCGCCCCTGATGGTCACCATGGCGACACCGGTGGAGTCGGCATGAGCCTTGCTTTGCTTGGGCAGATAGTCGGTAAACCAAGTTCCGTTGGATTTATAATTGTGCTGTTCCCTCAAGCCCACGCTGGCCACTTCGCCGCCGCCATACACGCTGTGTTGCACATGGCCACCGCTGATGATGACATGGGTGGTGTCGGTCACCAAGGCCGCCTCGCGGTTGGTGACAGGATCGGTAAGGTCGCCCCTACCGCCACCGAACACCGAGCCGCCGGTCTTGTGAAAGACGCTGTCCATTTTTGCTTCGTGATCCGTATCGTGCTTCCACGTATAACCGATTGTTCCCACATAGCCAGCCTTCACGTCAACCTGGGTCGTATGCTTCACCTGACCCAACTCGCCGCCGCCATACACGTTGCCGATGACAAAGGCTTGGTCAATCACCGTGTTGCCGTTTCTCAACGTGTCGAGAGTCACCTTGGTGTTGCTGGAAGTGGCAAAGCTGGCCAAAGGTGCTTTAGCATCAATGATACCACGGCATGCGCCGAAGACGTCGCCACCGTAGTTGCTGTAGGTAGTGACACCTTCCGTAACCGTCGTAACCACCTCACCGATGGTGCCACCTTTGATGATCACTTCATTGAGCGAAGTGCCAGGGTTGTAGCCCGTTGGAGGCGGGCCCACGGATGCCAAGGAGCCGCCGCCATACACATTGCGGTGGATGGTGCCACCGTTGACTGTTACCTTGGTATTGAGTGTAACGGAACCGGCAGAGTTGCAATAATCGTCGGTACCCGCAATCTTGTCAATGCCTTGACCGGCACCATATATATTGCCTCGGTGCGTTCTTTCCTCTTCAGAAAGTTCACTATTATAAGCCACGCCGATTTCACCCTTGTTGATGGTGACCTCGGTGTTGAAACGCACGTGGCCGTTTTCGCCGCCACCGAACACCGAGCCGTAAATACGAGGTGTTGCTCCGTCGGCCTTGCCAATGGTAACGTAGGCGAAGTTAGTATAGCCTAAGAAGAAGTCGCGGCTATAGTTGTAACGCGGTGTAGCCGTGACATTCTTATAGGTCAATCCCTTGGAAGAACCGAACACATTGCCGTTGTGGTTCCAAGTTGCTGTGCCAACGGTGCCGCCATTGATGGCGACATAACACTGGCCGCTCTTGAGTACCATATTGGTGGAATCCTCAGCCGTGCTATGCTCGCCGTAGCCCAAGTAGTTACCCTTACCTACGGAAGCAAACTCACCGCCACCATACACATTGCCCAACACATGGCCGCCGTCCATGGTGACGTAGGTTTTGCCAAACACCTTTCCGGCAGTGACACTGTGAACGAGCGTGTCTTCTTTGATATGATACCCCTGCGCACTATTATCTTCAACCCAAAGGTCATCCAAATACATTTCCGTGCCCTTGCCACCACCAAAGAGGCTGCCACCGATGAGACCATTAGTGAGGGTAACATAGGTGCTGTCGTGGACATGACCGTTCTCGGAAGCACCGTAAAGGTTGCTAACGATACACCCTATCGAGCCGTAGTCGGTCCACTCGCTGTATTTGGAATAGAAAGTAGAGACAGAAGCATTAGGCTTAAAGCCGCTTTCCGAAGCCGTGGAGGCATAATTGACGGTAACCACGGTTTTGACATAGTCAGACAACTCAGCCATCTCGCGACGATTACCGACACTACCCCTGCCGCCGCCAAACACTTGGCCATTGACTTCACGGGCGGCGTTGAGAGAATCAACGTGAGCAGGGATAGTCGAGTTATATGGAATATACGCTCCATTAAACTTAATCAAGGGAGTTCCATCTGCTTGCCATGGCCCCATGAAGTCGTTGCCTGTGATACCGATACGGCCACCCGTGATGAGGACGGTATCGGCACCTGTGTCGGGTTTGTAGGTAAGTCTGACAGGCCAACCGATGCTCAAGGAGTCTATTTCTGATTGTACGACAATCTCATTAGTAATGGTACCTGTAGAGGCCATGCTGCCACCGCCATAGACGTTCTTTTTCACCCAGCCACCTTCGATGCTGACTTTGGTATTGCCGTACACACGACCGGCATGGCGACGGGGAGTGACCTGATAAGTGGAGTCGTGTACATCAGGAGTCTCTATGATGACGACATTGTCGGCCACATAGGTATTGTTGTCGCTGCCATAGCCGCTACCGTAGACACTACGCCAGATGGTACCGTTTTTGATGGTGACAGAAGTGTTTTCAACGATAGTGCCCAACTTGCAACCGCCAAACACATTGCCCTTGATGATCGTGTTTTCACCATCAATGGTGACATTGGTGGTCTTCACCTTCGACATTCTGGGCCACATCGGATTCAGAGAGCCGTCCAAAAGGGTAAACGTACCCATACTGCCTCCATACACATTGCCGCCCAAATTCTCTTCGATGTAATGGAGTTTTGACTCGTAATCGTTACCAATCACACCGCCATTGATGGTAACGTAGGTGTGACCGTGAGTGCCTTCTTCGTCGTCAGGCTGCATCTGACCGTAAAGGAGGTCTTCGGGATTCCAGAGTTTGGGACCCACCGAAGCATTACGGCCACCGCCATAGATGGAGCCGAGAATAGTGCCGCTCTCAATGGTAATGTTGGTGTTGCCGCCCACGTTACCTGCCGTAAGGGCATCGCCCGAGAAGCCACGGCCAGAGCCGTAGACGTGGCCTTCGAAGCCCGAATAGCCCAGCGTTCCGATAAGCGCATTGTCACCGTTGACGGTCACGTAGGTACTGCCCAACACGTGGCCGTCCTCACCGCCGCCAAAGATGGAGCCGAAGATGGTACCGCCGGTGAATTCAACGATGGTACTATCCACATTGGTCCATTTGTTGGCCCAGACGCGCTGGTCGCCCTTGCCCGAGCCAAAAAGGTTGCAAAGGACAGGGTGATCTTGAATGTCAGCGTTTGAACGCGGCACACCGATGGTACCGTCACTCATCTTGATGGTGGTTCTACCCATGACATCGGTGACCTCGTTGCCGCCATAGACAGAGGTAAGGATATGGCCGCCCGTGATTTCCACACGGGTGTTGCCGTTGACGCGCCCTGCCGAGCGTCGCCAAATGCCGGGCACTATGGGATAATAACCCGAGCCGCCACCGAACACGTTGCCGAAGTACGACTGGCCGTTGGAGCCCATCGAATCAGTATTGTCGGGTCTATAATGCGAATTCGGGTCATTGGGATCAGTAAGTGAGTCATAATAAATGTCGTAAACATCATATTTCTTCGGGGTAGTTGGATCATTGTCATGATCATAGCCGTATGGCCAAGAGTCGCACATGTAGAATTTATCGTGGAGTGCGCCGCCTTCAGCAAGGGCAGTTGCTATGGTGCCATCCTTGACGGCATTGATGGCATCCTCCCAATTCTGATCTGTATAAGGATCGGCAAACGTGCCTACCAAAACGTTATTAATCGTAACAGTGTCTATCAATCCGGTGCCAATCTGTCCTCCCTTGATTTCCACGAAGGTGCTGTCGAGCACCAAGCCGTTTTCGCAGCCGCCATAGGCGGAGGCTGTGACCAACGCCGAGCCACTGATTTCCAGGTGCGTATCCTTCACCACGCCCATGGCGATGACCCTGGGATGATTGATGGAGTCGGCTGCGCCTTGGCTGCCGCAGAAAATCCAGCCACGGTCGTCTTCAAGAGGGTCGTGGTTGGTCCAGGGCATCAGCGAGCCACGGAGACCTACGGTGCCGCCAGTGACGCTCACGGTGGCCCTTCCTGTTTGTGGGACCCAACCCCTCAGCGTCGGCAAATGCACGTTTGTCCCCTCATGCAGTCCTTCAGTATACACGACAAGGCTATCAAAGCTGAAGGTGCCCACCGAGCCTAACGAGCCGCCGCCATAGATACTGCGTTCCACCACGCCGCCCGTCATGGTGACGGTGGTGTTGCCTTCCACCAAGCCCGATGTCTCGTTGGACTCCACGCCCTTGCCGCCACCAAAGACGGAACTCTCGACGGTGCCGCCGTTGATGGTCACGGACGAGTTGCCAAAGACATTAGATGCTGCCTTGGGGTTTTTCACCTGACCTTCCAGTCCGCCGCCATACACGTTGCCTTTGATGACGACTTGCGCCTGGGTGAGGCCCGCTGTCAGCAGCAAGACCGCCACCAAAACAACCTGAAGTCGTTTTTTACACCTGTTATATATGTTGTAATATATGCTCATTGTCCTATGGTCAGCTTTCTATTTCCCTGTTCGTTGCTTATCGTTGATTAAACCTTCCTTTTATTTCAGTATCAGCAGATATGGTAAATGTCTGAGTCGTGTTGGCAGGCTGTGCAAAGGTTACACCACCGGAGACGACTGTCCACCCGCCGAAAGTACTATCCGTGCCGGGTATAGCCTCAATGGTTACGGAAGAGCCTGTTTGAATTAAGACCGGATCGGTATAAGGCACGTCGTTCACTGTGAAACTGCCTGAGCCGTTTCCATCAGCAGCCAAGGTTATTCTGTGTGCAGGAGCGAAATGGGCCGTCAGCGTGACATTGGCCCTACCCATCGTGAAGTAGGTTTGATACACGGTGGCATCGACTACGTGTGCCGCACCTGTATTGGCACCGGTTTCGACAATCGTCCATCCCGTAAATACATAACCATCTTCAGCATCCGCCACAATTTTGAGCGTGGCATATTCCCTGATATCGGCACCGGTCAACACGGGATTGCCGTCGCTATCGGTAACCGTGATGCTGCCGCCTGTTGTAGGATTGGCAACAAAGTCAAAGGTATGGGTGGCGATAGCTTCAAACTCGGCTTGCACCGTATAATTAGTGGTTCCCATGATATACACAGTGTAAGCTGCGTTGAGGTCGCCGATGGTTCCATTTTCAGGAGTATTGGTATGATTCCAATCCACGAATCTGTAGCCATTGGCAGGAGTGGCCACGATAGGCACGGAAGCGCCCTGGGCTATCCAGACTGGCTCGGTATAATTCGTGCCGTTCACCTTAAAGGAGCCGCCTGTGCCGGGAGTTCCTCCGGCAACAGCCTGCATGGTAAGCCTGCGAGCAGGTACCTCATTGAATGTAGCCCTCAAGGTAGTGGCTTCATGACCCATCTTGACAGTGATGGAAGCAGATGTGTTACTGCTGAGCGTGGCACCCGATCCACCAGTGGTGATGTCGTCCCAACGGTTGAACAAATAACCGTTTCCTTCGGGAACAGCCGCAGTGGGTACGGCCACCACAGTGGCCACATCATCTTCGGCCAAATAAATGGTATTGGTTGTATCGCCATTGATTCTGAATAAGCCGTATGCGTCATTGTTGGCCTGCAAGGTCAGCAGGTAAGCCGTCTTGAAATGGGCCGTCAGGATGGCATCTTCCGTACCCATCGTGAAGATGGTAGTGGTCGAATTGGCATTGCTTATAGATGCACCCGTGCCAGAGACAGTCCAATGGTCGAATGCATATCCGTCAGCAGGAGTGACATGAACAGTAACGGAAGCGGTTTGAACCACATAGACAGAAGTGCTGTATGGTGTACCGTCCACGGTGAAGGTTCCCGAGCCTCCGTCAGTCTCTATCTTAAGCTGGCGAGCAGGCTTTGATTCGAAAGTGGCTGAAATGGTGGCATTAGCCGACCCCATGGTGAAGAGGGTGCTGGCTGAGTTTTTGTTGTTCACGCAGGCTCCCGTGCCCGTGACGGTCCAGTGGTCGAACACATAGCCTGTTGTGTTTGTCGGTGGAGTGGGTGTGGCCTCAAGTCTCAGGGAGATGCCTTCGCCGATTGTTGCGGGGCTGCTTACGCTGGTGCCACGGGGATAGCTCACGGTGAAGGTTCCGCCGGTAGGTGCATTGTTGAAGGTTAGACTGTGTGTGTTGGGAACGACCACCACGTGCGGGCTGCCGGTAACCATGCCTAAGTTGCCGCCACCGAACACGTCGCCACCGATGGTGACCTTGGTTGCGCTTGTACCCGTCGTTCCATCACCGATGGTCACGCGCGGGTTGCTGATGATATCGCCCCTGTTGGCACCGCCATAGATGTTGCCGGCAAAGGTCTCGGCAGCACCTGTGGTGCCATTACCGTTGAAGTCGTGTGCCACGCCGGTGGCTTCATTAATATGGATAATCTCCACTTGAGGCGTGTGGACGGCTGCATTGCCATGTGTACCGGCGGGGTTATAATAGACATAATTACCCGCCTCATATTCATAATCACAGGGTTCATAATAGGTATAGTCGCTTGCGCCGAAGATATTGCCGATACGAAGCGGGCATTTCGGGTCTTCGGCATCGTCGACAATCACGGTAATCTTGCCTTCCACGTTGCCCAACTCGTCGCAGCCGCCGATGGCCTCGCCGATGGTGCCGCCCGTGATGATAAGCTCGATATTGCCGCCTTTGCCGACGAGGCTGGTTTTATAATACTCAGGATGGGCAGCATCATAGTTCATGAATTGCCTTAAGTCATAGGAATACTTTCTATTGAGCGTATCAGCACCTGAGGGATGGGCTGCCAAATCCGCAGCAATTTCATCCCTTGAAGGGAACATCCTCACGTGGGCGGGATAGTTGTTGATGGCATAGCCCATGGAGCCGCCGAACAAGGACTGGATGAAGCCGCCGCATACGGTGAGCTTGATATCGCCATAGACGATGGCCCAGCGGCTGCCGGCATAGAGTCGGGTGTAATGGTAACTTGCGGCATCCTCGCATAGGATGGTATGCACGATGTCGCCATAATGCTCAGCCTCGTTGTCGCCGAAGAAGAACGACTCGACCACCAGTTCGCCGCAGTCGATGAAACCCTCCATAGGAACGGCTTCATAGTTGGGGCCATAGTTGGTGCCATGCTTGTTGCTGCCCGCATAGAGGAAGGAGATCCTACCGCCCATGACATTGAGGCCGATACCGCCCTTGCCGATGTCGGCCACGCCGAAAGCGCCGTTGCCGCCGCCATACACCTCTTCGAAGTGGCCGCCGCCGACGAGGGTAATCACGCCCACCGCATCGGCAGCGTTGCCGCCGCCATACACATAGCGCACGGTATTCTCGCAAGCATGGATATAGACGTGGGCCTTTTTCAAGGAGTTCTCATCACCATTCTCAGGGGCATAGTTCGCTCGGTTGCCGCCGCCAAACACTTGGAGGATGGCAAAGTCAAGGTCTTCCACCGTGTTGGTGCCTTGTATATGGGCGGTTTGATAGACGTTCACAAACACATCGTCCTGCGGCGAGCCGTTCACGTTGTTGCAGCCAAACACGTTGCAATTGATGAGGGTGGCTTTACCACGGAGCATTCCGGAAGGCGGGGATTGGGTCTCGCCGATATTGACATAGACCACACCTTTCACGACCGCCGGATGGTCGGCGTTACCCAAGCCGCCGCCATACACGTTGCCGTAGATATTGTTATTCGGATGAATCGGGTCGATGACGGGTCCAGTGATTTCGCCGTTGTAGACGTTGACCGTGGTGGTATAGGGTGTTACAGCAGTCGTAGCGGTATTCACGTTGCCCAGGGCCGAGCCGCCATAGAGGTCGCCAATCAGCTTGGGGCTGTCGCTTTGATCAGCATTGAGGTCGCCGAAAGTAACGGTGACGTCGCCTTGGACATTGGTGAGATAACCGTAGCCACCGCCGAAGATGGCCCTGCCGTTGCCTGCGCCTGTGGCACCGATGACGCCGCCAAGAATCGTGACTTCACTGTTGCCCGTCACGTCGCCATCCACGTTGCAGCCTCCGAAGATGGTGTCGAGCACGGTGCCGCCCGTCATCAGCACGTAGGTGCCGCCCACGCCCTTGTCGTCGATGGAGATATTGTTGCCGCCGCCGAACACCTTATTATTAATAGTGCCGTTTTGGATATACACTTCACAAGTGGTTTCACAGTAGGCCACGTTGCCGCCGCCGTAGATGTTGCCGTTGATGTGCATGGTATTGGCCGTTGCCTCGTTGATGTACACCTTGACGCTGCTCTGCGGAGCACCGTTGGTGTTGTTGCAGCCGAAGACGTTGCCGGTATTGTTGTTGCCATTGCCGATGGTGCCACCGTTGACAAGCACTTCCACCTGGCCGTTGACTTGGCCGTAAGTGACATAGCCTGCACCTTCCTGTCCCATACCGCCGCCATAGAGGTTGCCGTTGATAGTGCCGCTCTTGAGCCACACCTTGGTGAGGTCGGTAGCTTCATTATTGACCTGTCCGAGGGCCGAGCCACCGTAGAGGTCGCGGGTTACCGTGCCGCCGTCGACGGTGACGAGGATATTTCCTTCGGTCGCTGTCGAGCTACCCATACCGCCGCCGAAAACGTCTCGTGTCACTGTGCCGCCCAACAGGTTCACCTTGATGTCGCCCGTGACGGTGCCGCTGCTGTTGCAGCCGCCGTATACATCGGTGTGTACCGTGCCGTCGTAGACGTTCACCACGGTGTTGGTCGTGCCGGCCTGATTGCCGCCGCCGAAGACGTTGTTCACGTAGCTGTTGCTGCGCCGTATGTTCACCGTGTCGGTGCCGGTCACAGCAGCCAGGTTGCCGCCGCCGAAGACGTTGTAATCGACATAAGCGCGCGGAGCAACTGTATAGAACGTACTGGTAGTAGGATAATGATCAGGGATGAGGCCCGACATGAGGGAGGCATCATAGCCGATGTTGACTATCGGGTTGGCATTTTTCACCTCAGCCAGGTTGCCGCCGCCAAAGACATTGTGGACGTAGTGGTCGCTCGCATCTTTGATATGCATCACATTGATTACCGGTGAAGAGCGTTTCACTCCGGAGCTCACATCAAGCGGCTGGTATTCTGCCACATTGCTGGCACCAAAGATGGTGTCGACCTTCAAAGGACAGTCTTCGAAATCCAGCACGTTGACGGTCACGGTACCGGTGATGTTACCGTTCTGGTCGGAGCCGCCGAAGGCCCTTGTCACCGTTCCGCCATAGAGGTTGAGGGTAACGTCGCCGTAGATGGGAGCTGATGTACCATTGAGCACACCCTTCGAGCCGGCAAACACATTATCAAACGGGCCACCGCCATAGAGGTTCAGCGTGACATTGGCACCGGTATTGGGATGCTCGGAATCGCCGATGGCAGCCTTGTTGGAGCCACCGTAAAGCTCGCCAATGGTACCGACACCGCACAGGATGTTGGTCGTGATACTCTTATTATAAGGTGCCTCGTTGGCACAGCCGAACACCTTGCCAAACACATGGTCGCCGCAACTGTTCGAGCCAATGTTCAGGTCAATCGTGTCGACCGATCCCCTCATATTGGCGCCGCCGAACACCTCGTCGATAAGGCCGGCATAGATTTCGGACTTAGCCACGCCGTAGATGTTGGCACCCGGGTTGCCGTCGCCGGCACCATTGCCGCCGCCAAACGACTGATGAATGCGACCGCCGTCGACGATGAGGCGGGTGTTGACATGCAAGGTGTCGGTGGAACTGATGATTTTACCCACGTCAGCCGCATTTCCGCCGCCGTAGACATACTGGACGGTGTTTTCCTGACAGCCGTAGATATGCACCGTGGCTTCACGAGGCTTTCCATTGGCCAAGGGAGGCGTATAGGCCGCCTGGTTGCCGCCGCCATAGACGGCATGGATGGCATAGGCCTGAGTGAGAGCATTGGTTTCCAATGCAGCCACAGTGGTGATTTGCGGGCTGGAAGGATAGGCATTTGTGGCAGGAGTATTGCCATGCGCCGTCTTATAGACATTCACGAACACGCTATCCATAGGCGTGCCGTTCAGGTTGTTGCAGCCGTAAACATCGCCGTTGATGGTGGCGTTGCCCGTGTAGGTAGGATTTGAGCCGCCATTAGTGGCACCAATGTTGACATACACCTTGCCGTTCACGATGGCAGCGATGTCGCTTGTAGCGCCGTTCACGCCGTTTTTCTGTCCCAGTCCGCCGCCGTAGATGTCACCGTGCAGGGTGCCGTCGAGGATGTTCACCGTGGTGGTATTATCATTATTCAAGGTGTTGACACTACCGAGGCCTGAGCCGCCATAGATGTCGCCATAGACCACAGGGGCAACACTGCCCGTCTTGTCAACCGTGACGGTGACGTTGCCGGCAGTGCCGGTTGAATGACCGTAACCACCGCCAAAGACATTCGCGGGAACAGCAGTGGCACCCACAGTGCCGCCGTTAATATTGACGGCGATGTCGCCTCCGATGCCACCCTTCACATTACAGCCGCCGTAAACGCCTCCGCTGATGCTGCCATTGGTAATGTCGACCTGTACCCTACCCCTGACGAGCGTCGAGTCGGTTGCGTTACCCATACCACCACCATAAACGGTGCCGTTGAGGGTGCCGTCTTGGAAGTCAATCTTGGTAAGATTGGAAGCATTGGTGTTGACAAAACCCAAGGCCGATCCACCGTAGACGTCGCCGAAGATTTCGGTTGAGGCATTGTTAACATTGACGAGTACGTCGCCTGTGGTGCTGGTCATTTGACCAAAGCCACCGCCAAAGACGCTTCTGTTGTTGCCCGTGCCTGAAGCGCCTACATGACCTCCCATCACATCAACGCCTGAATAGGCGCAGATAGGTGCATTAGGAACGCTGTCAGCCACTTGCACCGCCATGGTGGCATCGCGATAAACTTTATAATAAGTTCCGTAGGCATTGGTGACTTCCTTATAATAATAGCCGCCATTGCCGCCGCCATAGACGTTGCCGGTTGAGCCACCGACAAAGGCATTGTTTACCGTGCTTCCGGTGACAGCCACGCGCGAAGTGCCACTCACCGTGCCGCTGATGTCGCTGCCGCCATAGATAGGTGTATTAAGGAAATTGCCGCCCTCGACGAGGACGAGGCTGTTGCGCGTCACGCCGTTCATACGGCAGCCGCCGTAGACGGCATCTTTCACCTTGGCCGTAACGGTATGGGTGCTGTCGGCAGAAGCCACGTATGTGTTGTACAAGCGCACATAGCTGCCGATGTTCTCGTAACCGCCAATGGTCTTAAGGTTACCGCTATTGTTCGAATTGGAACCTGCCATCATGGCACCTTGGTTGCAGCCGCCGTAAACCGTACCCACCTGTCCATGCAACAAACGGATGTCGGCTACGATCTCCAAGCTACCTTTGTTGTTGCCGCCGAAAATGGTGTCCACATTGGTGTAGTCTTCTGGCGTGGATGGCTCCATAATGTTCATGAACACAATGGCACCGCCACGCACGGTAACGCCGTTACCGCCGCCATACACCGTATTGATTTTTCCTCCGCTTGCGCCACCGTTGATGTGGATATCCACAAAGGTAAAGGGCTGGATGGGTTGGTTGGGGGTTTCACCGCAATAGGGAATACCGCCTTCTCCATAGATATAGTCTCCGTTGCCACCACCATACACAGTGCAAATACGGGGATTGCCCGAGACTCCGACAAAGGTCTTTATACCTTCTGTCGTCAATGAAGTCTTATTGTCGGACGCTACCGTATAGCCGTAACCCGTAGGCAGTTTACGATTGGTTTTTTCAGCCACTTGTCCAGCGCGGTCGTTGCCGCCATAAAGAGCACCACCGGTAGCGACACCATCGCTGTTATAGCCAATGCTGCCCCCCGACACCCTCACCTCGTTACGGCCAAAGATGGAAGCCATGTTGCCGCCGCCATACACGTTCTGCTCTACCCTACCACCGGTCATGGTCACCGAAGCCATACCCACGAGTTCGGGATAACCTCTATAGAATCCCGTATTGTCATCGAAACCGACAGCAGCCAGGTTGCCGCCGGCATACACATTGCCTTTGACAGTCGTGCCCGCAGTCACAACGACATTGGTCTCGTTATGGGTGGGAATGGTATAGCCCGCATATTGTCCGTCCGGGTCATCAAAGTTGGTATCACTGCCATAGTGAATGCCATAGGGGGTTTCCTCGGCAGGGCAATTGTAGTAGCCATTGCCACCAGCGAAGAGGTTTTTGTAAACGATGAGGTCGGTATCGCTTCCACCAGCACCTGCCTGCACGTAGGTGGCGCCCTTCACCCGCTGTTCTTCCAGGCTTTGAGGGTATGTTTGTCCGCTGGGATAGGGATCATAAACGCGGGTGCTGCCCACGTCGCCACTGATGTTGCAACCGCCATACACGGTACCCACATGACCTTTCTTAAGTTCCACCCAAGTGCTGTTGTACACATCGCTCATACGGCAACCGCCATAAATGTAATCGGCCAAGATTTGGTTACTATTCAACACCACGTGGGTGCCATATAACACTGTATTGCCGTTTATTGTAGTAGAGGATGACCCCATCATATCGCCAGCATTGCCGCCGCCATACACCGTACCCACGCTTCCTGAAGTGAGGGTAACGTTAGGCACCCTCTGCATTTCGGCCATGTTATTGCCGCCATAGAGTGAGCGCACATTGTAGATGCCCGAGTGACCATCCCAACCGTAATTCGCGAAGACGGTGTTTTCACCGATGGTTCCTTGCGCGGGGCTTCCTGATGTGGTATAGTGACTGGGATCGATGGCATTGGTATAAGTGTTACCAAAAGTGAGGTGGTTGCCTGCATCAGCACCAAGGCTGCATTCCACCATCACATTGGCCTTATAGACGTCAGCTGCGTTGCCGCCGGCAAACACTTCATCCGATTGGCCACCCTTGATATGGATGTCGGTGGTCGAGCCCGTCACCTTGTTGCCGCCGCCGAAGAGGTAGCGGATGCCGAAGTCGCGGCCATAGCCGGTAGTAGCGGTGTTGGTGATGTTGGCAGCCAGATTGGTAGTGGTGCCGTTGACCTCGATGTGATGTTTGCCATACCCTTGGGAGCCTCCCCAGTTGTTGCCGCCAAACACGGCAAAGACCGTGCCTCCGTTAATCACGATGGAGTCACCATCACCGCTGTTGGCAGTCAGGAAGGCGTTTTTGGCACCGCCGAAGATGGAGTCCACCTTTACGAGGTTGTTGGTCGCAATGATGGCCGTATTAGTAATGGAGGGGAAATTCAAAGTCTTGGAGGTAGTGCCATCGTTGGTCCACACGACATCGCCCACCTGGTGCGACTGGGTCATGGCCTTGACGCAGGCCCCGACGGCCACGGTTTCAGAAGTGTAACTGCTTGTGGCCGGCACAAACGAGCTGCCGTTGTAGGCATAGTAGCCGTTGCCGCCGCCATACACCGAGCTGACTCTTATTTTACCATTGCTCGGGGTGGGGCCGTATGTTCCATTATAGCCGTAGGGGCTGCTCGCGTCAACACCTAAAGTAATGTTCGCTCCGGCATAGCCTGCCGTGTGGTTGGCTCTGATGGTATCCAGCACGGTTCCCGCAATGTCGTTGCCGCCGAAGATGGCGCCGATGCTGTCGCAGTTGACGATGACCACCTCGGTCTTGCCGCCTACGTCGGCCATACGTCCGCCGCCGAAGATGGCTCCGGTAACCATCAGGCCAGGTTCCGCCAAGGTGCTAAACTCACCAATTTGTGTAGGCTCCGCGGATGATCCGCAGGAAGTTGCTTTCACCTTATATCGATATACGGTGTCGTATTCCAGACCTGTTATGACGTATGAAGTGACGTTGGCTACCATGGCGGAATCCCAGGGCAGGGCTGTTGTCCTTTTCTTTTGCCAATACACCTTGTAGCTATCGGCAGTAGGTGTCCATGACACGGTGGCACCCACATAGTTAACCACCGGATTGGGCAAGAGCGTCGGATTCTGGCAAGGCGTCTTGACCAAGATGGTGGCCGAGCTGCTCTGTTTGGAGCCATTGCTATAGGTGACGGTCAAGGTCAGCGTGGCCGTTTTGTGACCGTCATTGTTTGAATCACGATAATAGATTGTCGGAGCATTCGCGTTACTTGTATGAACATAAGTAGTACCCGTTTCCGCAAACGAAAGATACGCAGCGCCAGGGCCAGTGAGCGTCCATGCGTAAGTGGAAACTGAGTAAGGACCATAGGGAACCGCGCCAGGGGTGTTTTCGCCTTGATCTCCAAGTCCAGTCCCAGCGTCGTAATAGTTGTGTGTGCCGCCATCGAAAGCGTAAGTGGTGTAAGCCGGTCTGATGGTATATTGATACTCGTTATTGGTTATTGTAGGAGTAACTTGATGGTTGGCCAAAGGATCGTCCGAAAACTCCATCTCGAAGCCCTGCAAGGCTTGCAAACCACTGGGCACCTGCTCTTCACCTACAGTGACCATTAAAATGGTGGTGTCAATACCATGTTCGGTAATCGTCACGGGATAGAATTTGCCGCCATTGGTCGTAATGCCGTATGATTCCGCCGACAACTTCCATGTGCTTGCAGAAGCGTTGTATTCCACCCAATATACTTCCCAACACTCATTGTTACTATTCCAACCGTTAGGGTGATTATTATCGCACCATTCATGAGTAACACCATAATACTGGACACCGCGACCCAAGCCATCGTCCCATCTGTAGAAGTAGTATTGGGATTCAGGGTTGCTGAGTTGATTGCCCAAAGGCAATGAAGAAGACAGGGAAAGCTCTCCGAACGACTCAAAGGTAGGCGCGCCGAGGAAGTGAGGGGTATTCCCTTCCATGAAATAATAGTTACGGTTAGCGCCACCTTGGGTGTAGGTGTTGTTGGAAGTCCATAGAACACTGGGGCTGAAGGCGGTGGCATCGCCGAGCGTATTGTTGGCATGCGACAGATAGTGGGTATTCTCACCCGTGCCCGTCTTGATGACAAACTGTCCCGTTGTCTGCTGAGCCCAAGCCTCCCCTGTCACCGTCAGCAGAGCCAACGTGATGAGAAATATGATATGTCTTATCAATACTCGGTTCATTATCAGCACATTATCGCGCTTTTTCCTAATTCGTTTTACAATACAATTCACGTCATGGCATACCTATGCCAAAATGTTTGCAAAATTAGGCATTTTTTTTCAATTATGAGGGCTTTTTCGGCAATAAATATTCAAATCTTTACAGAATCGTTGTAGAGGTCGGATTTACAAGGGAATAAAACGCTGTCCCTGTCACGCTCACAATGGCTATCCCACGCAGGTAGGCTGTCCCGCTTGGCGGCGAGTGCCCCCTGTCCCGCTGTCCCACTATCCCTTTAGGGATAGGTGGGACAAGGGTACAGCCCGTGGTGCGTCAGGGCCAAGTCAATGGTAAGTCAAGGGTGAGTCAAAGGTGAGTCAAAGGTGAGTCAAAGTTAGAAAACAGCCAAGTCAATGCTGGGCAATAATAAAGTCAAAGCTAGACGAGATTTCAGGGGGTGGGGCTCCTACGCGTTTTCTATCTTGTACTCCTCAATGGTCATCGTCTCGCGGTTGAACTGCACCCCTATCTTGACGACCTTGCGGCCCTCGGTGCGGTATGGCAGGGCGTAGCCATTGCTGTTGATCTGGTCGAGGGCCTCCTGGGCGGTGCCGTTCACCTTCAGCTCGAAGACGTAGGTGACGGCGGGCATCTGCACCACGAAGTCGATGCGTCCTCCGTGACACTTCACCTGGGTCTGGGCAAAGGCGTTCATCATGTTGAATATCAGCCAGAAGGTGTATTCGTAAAAACCCTCGTAGTTACTCACCTCGGCCAGCTTCTTCTTGAAGCCCTCCACGTATGGGATGCCCGCGAGGAAGGCCTGCATCTCATCCATTGCCCGCACCATGTCGTCGTTCAGCAGGGCACGGTAAAACTTCAAGGCGAAGCCGTCCTTCACCCTGCTGCTGTCCAAGCCGAGGTAGGCCGGGATAAGCCCGTCGACGAGACCCACGCGCACCTCTTTATTAGGAATCGAGAGGATGTACGACTCGGTCACGCGCTCGTAGTCCTTGATGGTGATATAGCCGCTCTGGTAGAGCAAGGGCAGCGCGTTTTCCATCGCCTCGGTGGGACGGTCGAAAGAGGAAGCCGAGGCCTCGATGCGGTCCATCTCCATGATGTCGGTACGGAAACGCTGCATCTGACGGAGCAGGAAAGAGGGTGTGCCGCTCTCAAACCAGTAGTTAGCGATCTTTCTCTGCTGGAAACATTTCAAGAGGCTGAATGGGTTGTAAACCTCAGGCGAATTTTCCGAAAAATGATAGCCGTCGTATTGCAGTTTCAGCTTGGCATGCATCTCCTCGAGGGTGCATTCGTATTCATGTGCCAGCATGGCGATGTCGGGGGCCATATCTTTGTCGAACTCCAGCTCGGTGATGCCGCAGATGGCGGCGTATCGCGGGTCCATCGAGACGTTCAGCAGGTTGTTGATGGTGGAGAAGATGCTCAGCTGGCTGAACTTGGTGATGCCGGTGATGAAGCAGAACTTCACCATAGCCTCACTGGCTTTCAGAGGTTGGTAGAACTCCTGCATCACGGTGCGGAAGTCATTCAAACGCTCCTCATGCAGCACATCAAGCAATGGCGCATCGTATTCGTCGATGACGATGACAACTTGTTTGCCAGTCTTCTTATAGGCACGGCGAATCATGCCACTCAGAACCGCTCCGGGCAGCTTTTCATCCTCGTCGCGCCCGTACTCCTCGGTCAAAGGTTTCAGCATAAGCAGCAATGCGTCACGCAGGTCGTCAGCCGACTTTTGGTTTTTTGCGTTACTGACATCCACATGAAAAACGGGGTAACTCCCCCACTCCTGCTCCAACGCCATGATTTTCAGTCCCTCGAAGAGGTCCTTACGGCCTTCGAAGTACGACACCAGTGTGGTGGTGAGCAGGCTCTTGCCGAACCTTCTCGGGCGGCTAAGGAACACGTATGGACTTTCCTTGGTTATCTTCCAAACCAAATCGGTTTTATCAATGTAGAGGTAGTTCTCTTCCCTCATTCTCTCAAAGGTCTGGATGCCGACGGGGTATTTCCTCTCAGGCTGTGAGGCCTGAGGCATCGGGGTTGTTCCGTTCGTATGTTGTTGTTGAGTCATCGCTGGGTCTTGTTAGTTATTATTGATTCGCTCCGTTCACAATCACTTTCGTGTTGCCTGTGACCTCGCCCATGTTGCCGCCGCCGTAGACGTTGCCGAAGACCTTGGCGCGGTTGCGGAGGAAGATGGCCGTGTTGCCCACCACCTTAGCCGCGTCGCCGCCGCCGAAGACGCTGCCCGCGACGATGGCGCGAGGCGAAGCCAATAAGGACGAATAATCTGTCAAATAGGCTGATGGTATGTATGTATTCATACTGGTTGCATCATATCCGATATTCACCAGCGGGTTGGCCGTCACTTTGGTGGGTTCCGATGTGCCCTCAACACCCTTCGAGCCGCCATACACATTGCCGGCGATGCCGTACTTAGCATGAACCACGTTGACCACAGGTGAAATGCGTTCTGTTTCTGGAGCAACAGGGGTATAGGTAGGCGTATAGTCCGTCTCATTGCTGCCGCCATAGATGTTGGTGACATAGAGCGGACAGGTGGTACTCTCCGCATCAATCACATTGACGGTGATTTTGCCTTCAATTCTGCCGTTGATGTTGCTGCCGCCGTAGACGTTCTCGATGGTGCCACCATAAAGGTTAAGAGTGATATTGCCGCCGTGACCCAAGGTCAGGTTCAGGTCAGGATGTGCAGTAATCACCTCCTGCGTAACAGCAAGGATATCAGCAGAAATGCCACCGGCCACACCCTTCGAGCCGCCAAACACATTAGTATATTCACCGCCACAGAGGTTGAGGACGACATCGCCATAGATATTGGCCTGGTTGCAGCCACCGTAGAGGCTGGTCACGTTCATACCATCGCTACACGTAATGGTGGACACCAAGTCACCAAAAACATCGGAATAGTTTCCGCCGCAGAAGTACTCGGTAATCTGAATGCTTTCGCAACCACTGGTGTTGTCGACTAAAGTATTGATGTTACCCGTAATGGTACCGTTTTGGTTACTGGCGCCATAGAATTGTTCCACGATGCCGCCATGGATTTGCAAGTCAAGATCGCCATAGATATTGGCTGCACTCACCTCACCATTACCGCCGCCGAACACCTGGTAGAAGCGTCCGCCGTCGATGTTGGTGCTGACTGTGGTAGATATTGATGAGTTACCTGATGCCGCAGCATTGCTACCACCAAACACACGACGCACGCTGTTGTAACAGCCGTGGATCATCACCTTCAGCTTCTTATGGGCAGCCGTGCTGAGTGGCACATAGTTAGCCTCGTTGCCTCCGCCAAACACGTTGGCAATAGCATATTTGGGATTATTTCCAGAATAATTGATTTGTTCATCGTCGGCACGGTAAGTCCGGTAAATATGCACCATGACGCTGTCTTGGGGCGAGCCGTTGGTGTTGTTGCAGCCATAGACATTGCCCTTGATGGTGGCCATGCCACGGTTTTGATCCTCATCAGGATTCAAGTCTCTTCCATTCGTTGACGGAGCGCCGATGTTGACTGTCACTACGCCATAGACCTTGGCTTCGATAGCTTCGTTGGCATCACCCGTGGATGGGTCATCCTTACGACCTAAGCCGCCGCCGAAGACGTTACCGCCTATGTATTCAATGTAGTTAACCGGTGTGGTATGTGGTATTTCTTTTGACAAAAGTGTACCATTCAAAATATTCACAGTAGTTTTGTCAGAAGCAGCATCATTGACATTACCGAGTGCCGAGCCGCCATAGACATCGCCGTAAATCTTCGGGAACTCACTATGAGTATCAGCAAGGGCACCAATATTGACTTCGACGTTACCAGATGTGCTGGTGCTTTGACCAAAGCCGCCACCATACACATCAGCGGTAACTGGTGTGGTTTGGTTAAGATTGGCTTGTGAGCCAATAGTTCCACCAGTGACATTCACGATGATGTTGCCGCTGACGTTGCCTTGGCTGTCGCAGCCGCCATAGACGCCGGTGCTCACCGTGCCGCCGTTGATGGCTACCGTCGGGGCACCCGTCACGCTGGCCGCCTTACCACCGCCGAAGACTTTAGCGGTCGCACCAAGGGTCTGCGTCACCAAGGGATTGCCCTGCGTGGGTGCCAGACTGCCGCCTCCATAGACGCCGCCGTTGACCGCGGCACCAGAGCCATTGACAATGACCTGCGGGTTGCCCGTGACTTTACCGTTATCGCCAGTGTTACCCAAGCCACCGCCAAACACATCCTCGCTGACCGTGCCATTCAGCACTCTTACCTTTGGATAATTAGGCTTGTTAGACGGAGCGGAATACTTTGCCAAATTACCACCGCCATACACATTGCCTACATACCAGGCGCAATCGCTGTCCTTATTGATAGTGACTCTGATGGTATCATTGACACTGCCACTGGTGTTGTTACCTCCGAAGACGTTCTCGACGATGCCGCTTTCAATAGTCAAATCGATACCGTTATTGACATTTGCCTGGTTGGCGCCGCCATAGACGGTTCCTATGCCTTCCAGCTCGTAGCCGATGCGGTTGGTAGAATTGTTATGGTGTTCATGAGTGTTCCCTTCACCAGTCGTCCATGTACCCGTGCAGCCGATGGTAATCGTTCCGGCCTTGCCCGCAGCCAGGTTGCCGCCGCCGTAGACTTCGCCAATCTTCATCTCACATGCTCCGCTCTTGTCGATATCGAGTGTGCTGGATCCACGAATCACGCCATTGGCATTACTGCCGCCAAACACTTGCAATATGGTTCCGCCATTAATCTCAGCAGAAGCATCACCTGTACCATAATCACCCGTTGTAGGTGTAGCTGCGGTATTATTCCATCCAATATGAGCCGGCGTGCCACTTTCACCATTACCACCGGCAAAAACGCGACTGATGTCACCGCCGTTGATGATGACCTTGGCGTTGGGTACCGGTGCAGCATTGCCGCCGCCGTACACGTCCTTGATGCTGGATGCGCAACCGTTAACTGTCACCTTAGGATAATCGGCAAATGTAGTTGTCGGGACATACGCCGCCAGGTTGCCGCCGCCGTATACACCTTGCAGTGCGTATACTTTAGAATTACCGCTTCCTGAACTAGGGGCTGTGCTGTTAATCTCAACTTCCACAATGCTCTTGGGTGAGCCTTTGGCATTATTGCAACCAAACACAGAGCCTGTGGTAAGAAGCGCATTGGTTGTCGTTTTGACATAACCACCTTCAACAGTAACCTTCACGGCACCATTGACGTTACAATTGGCATTGTCAATACCCAATCCACCACCATAAAGCGAACCGTTGATGGTACCGCCATAAAGCGTCACCCATGTATGGTCATCTGCATCACTATTGACTGATCCATCAGCTGAGCCACCGTACACATCACCCCAAATAACGGCGCTACCCGTTGGTGTAGTTGACGGAGCCACAGGAGCCGCTCCAATATTAACCACAACATGCCCGTCAGTGGAAGTCGAGCTACCATAGCCGCCACCATGGATATTGGCAGTATTAGTGGCATCAGTTCCGACTTGACCTCCCGTGACATCAACCGTGATATTGCCACCGACGGTGCCCGTAGTATTACAGCCACCATAAACGCCTGTGTTCACATTACCACTGCTAACAGTGACTGTAGTAGTACTGGACACATTAGCCCGGTTTCCTCCACCATAAAGGTTTCTTGCCGTAGCACCTTCGATGGACACAGATGTGGTTCCCGTGATAATGGCCACGTTTCCGCCTCCGAAGCCATCTTGAATCGTACCAGCTATAAGTTGAACAGAGGTGTTGCCAGTCACTGGCGCTTCATCACCGCCGCCGAAAACATCGGTGACGGTCAACGTCTGCCCTTCTGTCTTATTCACCACCACTGAGGGATTACCCGTGACCGCAGCCGTGCTACCGAGACCACCGCCATACGCATTGGTAGTTTTGCCTTTATAGGCATAAACCGACGGATTGCCTGTAACAGGGGCTGCCGAGCCACCGCCAAAGGTGTGGCCCGTCACCGTGCCACCGTTGAGGTAAACAACGGGATTGCCAGTCACTTGAGCCGTCTGGCCGAGACCGCCGCCAAAGACGTTGTCGCCAACGGTACCCGCTAGGATGTTCACCGTCGGGTTGTTACCTGTCGTATAGTTGTATGGTGCCTGATTGCCACCGCCATACACATTATGAGCCACATTGTTGCTAATGTTTACCGTAACCGAATTCTTCGGAGCTCCCAACAAATTGTTGCAGCCGAACACGTTGCCACCGTCCGCATTACCAGTACCATAGCCACTGACTGTTCCACCGTTGACCGAGACAACCACTTCGCGTCCCACGTTAGCCAGTTGCTCGTCAAGACCATGGCCTCCACCGTATACATCGCCGGTCACCGTACCACCAGTTAGGGTGACACTGGTAGTGATGCCATCTCCGGTAGTCGGGTCGGTAGGTGTATTATCATTGTTATAAGCATAGTTGACCAAGCCCTTAGCTGAGCCTCCGTATACGTCGCCAAAAACATTGGCACCGACATTCACCGCCACGGAACCTTGGACATTAGTGTTCTCACCTAAACCACCACCATAAATATTGACATGGTTATCAGAAGCACCTGTTGCGTTCGTAATTTCCACAGTGGCACTTCCCTTTACCGTACCCTTGACGTTACAGCCACCGAACGCACCGCCTTTGACAGCAGTGCCACTGGTATTAATAGTATAACCACGCAACGTGGTTCCATCGAGAGTCAACAAGGCATTCCCATTAACCAAAGCTGATTGGGAAGTGCTTCCCATACCTCCGCCAAAAGCCATTCGGACGGAACCGCCCGACAGGGTCACTGAAGTATTGGTCCCCACGTTGGCCAAGGCACCGCCGCCATAAACCTCTTGGTTGACATAACCGGCAGTCATTGATACCACAGTAGAGCCCGACACATTAGCCTCGTTGCCGCCACCGTAAATATTGGTAACATGGCTTTCGGAGTGGTTATCGCAATAGATCACATTGGTGTTGCCCGTGACCGCAGCCAAGTCGCCGCCGCCATAGACATTTCCTGTGATGATGGCTTTATGGCTGCTTTCGCTGTCGCCGATGGTCACCTTCGGATTGCCGGCAACACCAGCCGTTAAGCCCAAACCTCCGCCAAACACATTGGCCATCGTGCCGTGGTTGACGTTCACTTTGGGATAGTTTGGTGTAGCTGTAGGTGCACTATACGCAGCCAGATTGCCGCCGCCATAGACGTTTTTAGTGACATTATTGTTGATAATCACCAAAACGCTATCCTTCGGGCTTCCTGCAACATTGTTACAACCAAATACGTTGCCGCCATTGGCGCCTTCCGTACCGTAAGTGTTGACGGAACCACTATTGACATTCACGAAGACAGCACGTCCAACATCAGCCAATGCATCGTCAAGTCCGTGGCCACCGCCATAAAGGTTACCCGTGACAGATGCTCCTCCCAACGTGACAGTAGTGGCAACACCTGTCGCGTCGTTTACGCTGTAGGGTGGTGTTGATGAGTTATAATTGTAATTCACCTTACCTTTTGCCGAACCGCCATAGACATCTCCGTAAATCGTTGAAGACCCCAGATTCATGCCGACAGAGCCTTGGACAGTGGTATTCTGACCCAGGCCACCGCCGTAGACGTTGGCATGAGTGCCTGAGCTTCCGACGGTGCCACCAGTAAATCCAACAATGGCATTACCCGACACAACACCATTGACGTTACAACCACCAAAAACAGCACCATAGGTTGAACCTGAGATAAGCGTACCAAGGATAGTGCCATTGCTTACCGCCACTTCAACATCGCCATTAACCCAGGCCGCGATAGGATTTGGCGAGGTTTGACCCTTTCCACCGCCATACACTGTTCCATTCAACGTACCATTAAGGAAGTTGACTATTGTTTTATTATTGCTTGAAGCATTAACTTGACCAAGAGAAGAACCACCATACACATCGCCGTAGATGATTGGTGAGGTACTTTCGTAGCCAACGTTAACGGTGACATCGCCGCCCGTTGAAGTATATTGTCCGTAGCCGCCACCAAAGACATCAAGATTACCATTCGTTCCAGATGAGCCCACGTTGGCCTTTACATTCACATTGATATTTCCTGCCACATCGCCATTGACGTTGGCACCGCCATAGATGCCAGTGAGGTTGGTATCATGGACATTGATATTGACCGTAGCATTGCCGAGGCTTGTGGCCTTTGTGGCCTCCTCTGAGCCAGAGCCCATACCGCCGCCGAAGACGCTGCCGTGCAAGGTGGCGCTGGTGAGCGTGACCGTCGTATTGTTACTTGTTCCGGCATTCACGGAGCCGAGAGCCGAGCCGCCATAGAGGTTACCGTAGACCGTAGTGCCGCTATTTGCGGCAGTGCCCAGGGTTACCCCGATATTACCAGCAGTGGAGGTGCTGTGGCCATAGCCGCCGCCGAACACGACATCCGTGGTAGTGCCGTTAACACCCACCGTGCCGCCGTTGAGGTTGACGGCGATGGTGCCATTAAAGTTGCTATGTATTGTATCAATTTCAAGGGTTTTTTCGTTCTCCGCATTAATTCCTTGAACAAAGGTAAGTGAGTCAATCGTTCCACCAACAGTTCCGCTCACGTTACAGCCACCATACACACCCGCTGTGACAATACCGTCCAATACATTGACAGTGGCATTGCCCACACTGGCCATATTGCCGCCACCAAAAAGGCCAAGTGCTGATGAAGAGGCCTTTTGGATGGTCACTGAAGTAATACCTGCAACAGGAGCACGGTCACCACCGCCGAAGACCAAGCTGTCAACCGTGGCGGTCCTCAGATTTTCAGCGATGTAACCAGTAGGAAGGTAACTTGCCATAGAGGCATCGTAGCCTATCCTCACCTTCGGATTATGTGAAACTATTGCTGGCTCGCCATATCCTCCTCCGAATACCTTGCCACCTCCAATATAAACTGGTTGTCCATTATTGAAAATGGTATCCTGAGTAATCGGATCCAACTGTGGCTTCAGCGAAACCCTACCATGGATAATGTTGACCTCGGGATAGCTGCCCGTCGATGCAACAGCCGCAGACGGGGTATAGGCCGCGTCACGACCGCCGCCATAAACGTTGTGAACCACAAGCGGGCAGCCGTCTTCGCTACCATCATCCATAATGTTGACAACGATCTTGCCAAAGATATTGCCAAAGACATTATTACCGCCAAAGACCGTGTCGATAGTGCCACCATATATGTCGAGCGTGACATTACCGGCAATATCGGCAGATGCCGCTGCAAGTTGTACGGGAGTAGCATTCGCAGGGGGCAGTGAACCCTTTGAGCCGCCATAGACGTTTTGGAACGTGCCGCCGTAAACGGAAAGGTGGACATTGCCAGGTTTATAGCCAGTTGTGCCAGGAGTACCAGAAGGCACCACATCAGCCTCTTTACAACCGCCATATAGGTTCCTGACATTCATTCCATCGGCACAGGTGATGGTGGCATCGATATCACCCACAAAATCGGCATACTTGCCGCCGCAGAAAAACTCATCAACGTCAACCGATCCGCAGGGGCCTGAATCATCTATAGCGATTGTCGACCCTTCAGTAATGGTGCCGTTTTGGTTACTACCGCCGAAGATATCGCCAATATCGCCGCCATGTATATTCAGGGTGACCGTGCCATTGACATTGGCTGCCGTAACTTCACCGTTACCGCCGCCAAACACTTCCGCAAAGCGTCCGCCCTGTATCATGGTAGTCACGCTGTTGGTCGCCGCAGCATTACCGCCGCCAAAGACACGCTGAACAGTATTGTCGCAGGTGTAAATCTTTACCGCTGTGGTATAAGCCGAATTAGCAGTAAAGTCAGCCTTGTTACCACCGCCGAAGACATTTTGAATGGCATAAGTTAAGGTGCTGGGAGCTGCTGGAATTACATAAGTTGCTGAATCGGTAGCCGTATGGTGGGTTTGGAACACATTCACCAAGACACCCTTCTTGGGCGAGCCGTTGGTGTTGTTACAGCCATAGACATTTCCACCGATAGATGCTTTGCCATGAATTTGTGAAGGCAGGGTAAAATCATCACTGGGGTTGCCAGTTCCAATGTTGACGGTCACTGCGCCGTTGACCTGTCCTTTGCTCGCATTGGCATCTCCAGCCTCGCCCAGACCGCCACCGAACACGTTACCGCCTCTATAAGAAGGAAAGCCATTTTCGGTTCCTTCGTTTGTCACCAAGTTACCGTTCTTGATGTTGACTATGGTGGTGTTGGTTCCACCCGCCGTGTTGACCGTACCCAAAGCCGAACCGCCGTATACATCACCGTAAATGGCGGGAACATCAGAATGGATTTCCTTATTGTCATCATTATATTTGAATTCACCAATGTTTACCTCCACGTCGCCTAAGGTAGTAGTTAATTCACCGAAGCCACCGCCGAACACATTGGCGAGCACAGGGGTTGTGAGATTGAGATTCGCTGAGGAGCCGATAGTACCGCCCTTGACATTGATGGTAACCTTTCCAGCAACGCCTCCCTTGTAGTTGCAGCCTCCGTAGATACAGCTGTCGATGGTGCCGTCGGTGATTTCAACCAATACTGCGCCAAGCACCTTAGTGGAGTCGCTGGAATCACCCATGCCGCCGCCGTAAATCTTGCCGTGAAGGGTTCCTTTCTTGAACGCGACTTTTGTAGTGTCCTGACCGTCATTGTTGCCTACAATGCCGAGGGCCGAACCGCCATACACATCGCCGAAAATGACGGGGGTTGAGCTCCCGTTTCCAACAGTGACGGTGACATCGCCACCCGTGGTCGTTACAGCACCCAAGCCACCGCCAAAGATGTCGCGACTATTGCCGTTTCCAGTATCACCAACGCTTTCATTGACGTTTACATTGATGGCACCTGCCACATCGCCGTTGACGTTGGCACCGCCATAAATACCAGTGAGATTGGTATCATGGACATTGATATTGACCGTGGCATTGCCGAGGCTGGTGGCCTTAGTGGCCTCCCCTGTACCAGAGCCCATGCCGCCGCCGAAGACGCTGCCGTGCAAAGTGGCGCTGGTGAGCGTGACCGTCGTAGTGTTACTTGTTCCGGCATTCACGGAGCCGAGAGCCGAGCCGCCATAGAGGTTGCCGTAGACCGTAGTGCCGCTATTTGCAGCAGTACCAAGCGTTACCCCGATATTGCCAGCGGTGGAGGTGCTGTGACCATAGCCGCCGCCAAAGACAACATCCGTTGTAGTACCGTTTACACCCACTGTGCCGCCGTTGAGGTTGACGGTGATATCACCGCCCACCGTGCCTTTTGAATTACAGCCGCCATAAATGCCTTCGGTCACCTTTCCTAAGGTCATGTCTACCAGAGTTGTACTCGTGACACCGGCTGCATTGCCACCTCCAAAAAGATTGGCAACATGGCTTGACGCGTGATTGTCGTTATAAGTCACCTTGGTGGCACCAGTAACCTTGGCGGCATTGCCTCCTCCATAGACATCATGCGTAACAACAGCACAATGCTCTGTATTATTATCTCCAATGGTGACTTCGGGGTTACCGGTAACCATTGCAGTCGCTTCTGAACTATCGTTGGGGTCACCGTTTCCGCCACCGAAGACATTGCCACCCACCGTTCCGTTATTGACAAACACCTTGGGGTAAGCAAGGTTACCCGTCGGTGCAGTGTAAGCCGCCAAATTACCGCCGCCGAAGACGTTTTGCGCAACATTACTGTTGATATTCACTGTGACTATATTCTGGGGAGCACCAGCGGCATTGTTACATCCATATACGTTGCCGCCATCGGCCCCTTCGTTGTAAGTGCTGATTGAGCCGCTGTTGATATTAACAACCACTTCGCGTCCCACATGAGCCTCTGCACTTTCAATTCCGTGACCGCCGCCGTAGATGTCGCCGGTGACGGAACCGCCACTTAATGTAACAGTAGTGGATATTGTACCTCCCGAAGTAATACTCTCATAACCCGAATCCATGTTCGGAGTATAAGTGTAGTTCACCTTACCTTTAGCCGAACCACCGTAAACATCTCCATAAATCGTTGAACCAGTTTCGACCTTCACCGCCACTGAGTCCCTAACGTATGTGGTTGCACCCAAGCCACCACCGTAGACATTGGCATGAGAAATATTAGTTCCAATTGTGCCACCTGTGAGTTGAACAGTAGCGTCACCTCGGACGTTGCCATTGACATTACAACCTCCGAAAACAGCACCTTTGATATCACCTGTAATTGTGGTACCGCTTATGCTGCCACCATTGACAAGCACTTCAACATCGCCGTTGACAATTGCCGACGTGTTGTTGTCACCCATACCGCCGCCGTAAATGGCACCGTTTAAGGTTCCGTTCTTGAAGTCAACTATGGTCTTTTTACCTGAAGCGTTTACCGCACCGAGAGCCGAACCACCATACACATCACCGTAAATGATAGGATCCGAAGCTTCTCCGTTCAGTTTGTTAACAGTAACCGTGACATTGCCACCCGTGGTGGTATTGGCACCCAGACCGCCGCCGAAGATAGTGTCAAGATTAGCTCCTGAACCGCCTACATTGGCTTTGATGTTTACATCAATATCGCCAACAATGTTGCCTTTCACGTTGGCACCTCCATAGATGCCTTTGAGATTACCGTTAGTGTTTGCAGCCTCGATATTCACCTCCACATTTCCGTTTGTAGTGGCAGTGTAAGCTGTGCTTCCTGTTTGGCCCTTGCCGCCTCCGAAGACCTTGCCGTGCAACAGGTTGTTTTGAACATTTACTGTGGTCTTTGAATCACTGCCATTGACCGATCCGAAAGCCGAGCCGCCGTAGAGGTCGCCGTATACTTCTGTACCTTGAAGAGTAACTGTGACGTTGCCATTGGTAAATGTGCCGCCAACGGTTCCACCGTCGGGATAGCCACCGTAGCCACCTCCATAGACATCGGCACTGTTGTTGTCTCCAGTTGCTCCTACTTTACCGCCATTAAGGTCAACGGTGATGTCACTCTGCACCGTGCCGCTGGTGTTGCAGCCACCGTACACACCGCCCGTCACCTTACCATTAGCCAAAGTCACTTGAGTTTTACCGGTTCCGGTAACGCTGGGATTGATTTCAATGTTGGCCGCATTACTGCCGCCGAACATCTTACCTACTGAAGTCGAAGCATGGCTGTCGTTATAAGTCACCGTGGTGTTACCAATCACCTTAGCTGCATCGCCGCCACCGTATACGTTACTGCTGACGACTGCATAGTGACTGGTAATGTTATCACCTATTGTAACCTGCGGGTTGCCTGTGACAATGGCAGAGGCACCGAGACCGCCGCCATACACGTTGACCATTGTGCCGTTGTTGACGTTCACTTTGGGGTAGTTGGGTTTAGCAGACGGTGCGCTATAAGCAGCCAGGTTGCCACCTCCATACACATTCTTGGTGACATCGCTGTTTATGATCACCAAAACGCTGTCCATCGGCGATCCTGCAGCATTGTTGCAACCGAATACGTTGCCTCCACTGGCACCTTCAGTACCGTAGGAGTTGATTGAACCGCCATCCACAGTAACTGTTATTGCACGACCGACATTGGCCGGCTTATTATCAATTCCGTGGCCGCCGCCGTAGATATCGCCAGTGACTGAGCCACCGCTTAATGTAACAGTAGTGGAAATTGTACCTCCCGAAGTAATACTCTCAGTACCCGAATCCGCGTTCGGAGTATAAGTGTAGTTCACTTTACCTTTAGCAGAGCCGCCATAGACATCTCCATAAATTGTGGAGTTTGTTTTAACTTTCACAGCCACTGAGTCCCTAACGTATGTGTTTTCACCCAAGCCACCACCGTAAACGTTGGCATGATTTTCAGGAGTGCCGACTTGGCCACCAGTAAATTGAACAGTAGCGTCACCTCGGACGTTGCCATTGACATTACAACCTCCGAAAACAGCACCTTTGATATCACCTGTAATTGTGGTACCGCTTATGCTGCCACCATTGACAAGCACTTCAACATCGCCGTTGACAATTGCCGACGTATTGTT
>Ga0265301_10000632_pt1 | contig 49327 bp, 83 predicted proteins | sample AusTroGonzalo_MG_2_FD_193488 | JGI IMG/M metagenome (GOLD analysis project Ga0265301, IMG submission 193488) | Bovine rumen microbial communities from tropical cattle in Woodstock, Queensland, Australia - Gonzalo_04 | ecosystem: Host-associated > Mammals > Digestive system > Stomach > Rumen ...
TTTCAGACCACTTGTCTACTTGGTCATTAAATTTTTCAAGATTTCTTTTATTAATAACATCTTCTGCTGTAGTTCCATCTAAAGCCATTACTCTAGTAGTGCTTTCACTTGCTAAATCCATTGCTAAATTTTCTTTCATATTACCATTTATTCATTAAACATTTTTCTGATTCCACTGTGGTTTTACTCTTTATTGGACATCCACAGTGTTCACAAACTCTTGTTCCCATTATCCTTATATTCGAAGAACAAAGTTTACATATCTATCTTCTACGTTTAGTTTCATCTGATGTATAACCGATTAAATTTCTCCAGTTACCAACTATTATATTTCGTATTTTAAGAAAGAGATTCATTTTATTATTTTTAAATCTAGTGTATACTTTGGATGATTATCTAATTCTGCCCAATAATCTATCATGTATTTATAAAATAATAAAGACTTTTTGTCTATTTCTATATTTGTTTCATCAATATTATATTTTACCATTTTCCAGCTATACAATGATTATAAGGACTCTTAGCTTTAACTGAAATTAAACAATTACATCCTCTAATAAATCCAGGTTTAGAATAGGTACTAACTTCATTTGTGTCAGGATTAATCCATAAGTTAGAATTACATCTTCCTTTTGAATAAATTGGACATTTTTTACATATCTCTAGTCTATTTTCAATACTCAATCCGCTCATACTTTTTTCTTTGTTTTTCTAATTTATTTTTCTTAACAAAATCTTTTATCATTCTTTCTACATCTTCCTTTAAATAACTACAATCATATATTGTATTTCTTCCATCATGGTCATAATGATTAAGTATTAGATTTTTAATAATAAAATCTGGATTGATTTTCTGAAGCATCCAAGCATAGGTAGATAGTTGTAATTGATAATGATTATAATTACATTCATCTAAATTTGTTAAAGGATATAACATTTTATCTGTAGATCTTGTAGAACTGTTATAAAATCCTTTAAGGTCTATTTTAGCATTAGTTTTGTGATCTATGATGCTTATTTCATTTCCAGATTTAATTAATAAGTCAATTTGTCCTGCTAGATGTAAATCTAATTTAGGATTATCATAATACACAAGATATTCTGGATAAATTCCATATTCTAAATCTAGATTATTGTAATTCTTTTTGCAGGAAAATTTACCTCCTATTCCAAATTTCTTTAACGTAATATTAGAGCCTGCGTTATAAAATGAGTTTTCTAATTGAGCGTGTATCTTAGTTCCTCTTTCACAAGCTATTCTATTTGTTTCAGCCCACTCATCTAATATATCTTGCTGAACTTTATTTAATTCATCTTTTGATATATTATGTACTTCTAAAAAGCTATCTGGAATCATACGTGATTTCCAAATTCCTCCTTTTTCTTTCTTCCATTCAGGAGTTGAAATTAATCTTTCTAATGCCTTATATTTACTTATAAATTCTTTATCAAAAGGCTTTCCATATTTTTCTATAAGTGTTGTTACTGAAGTATACACTATAGAATCATCATTAACATTAAAATATTTGTGAGGTCCTTCTAGGAAGGCTACATCACCATTTATTTTATCATAATTCATATAACATTTGATTAATTGTTTTCAATATAATTTATAATTCCATCAACGTGAGTTTTAACTATCTAATTAAATCCTATTTCACTTGTTAAATAATCTACATCTGATTTATTATCTTGAAAGAAGTTTTCAGTAAGTACTGCTGGACAACTTGTATGTTTAAGAACATAAAAATTTGATTCTTTATCAGGATCTCCATCAGTTGTATCTTTTCTTATCTTCTTTCCTTTTAAATTCTTTTCAGCTGCTTTATATAAACAAGTAGCAAGTCTATCTGCAGAAGTATTTCCAATAGTTGTATATGCTTCCCAGCCAGTTGCATTCATCCATTTTGAACCATTACCAGCACCATTTACATGGATTGAAACATATATACAGTTTCTGTATGTTTTCTACATTTCATTGACAATTTTACATCTTAATGATAATTCTCCTGATTGTGATGTTTTTAAATCATCATCTTCAATATCAATAACAGCATTATATCCTTTAATTTCTAGTTCTTTCTTTATAGCTTTGCAAACTTTTCTAGAATATTGATATTCATAAAATTTTTTATCAGGAGAACATTTGCCAGGAGTGCTTTTTAAATGAGCAGTTCCCAAAATTATTGTTTTTTTATTTGTTGTCATAATCTAATAATATTGCTAATTTCTAAATTGAAGGCATTATTATTTTTGGTTTATCTGCTTTATCTACTATTGGTTCTTTATATAAACAAACTATAATTCCTATTGGAGAATTTTTACCTTCAACTACATAGAAAGAAACAGCTTTTGCTTCACTTGATTTTACTAATCTATATAATTTAGGAAGCGAATATTTCATATTGTCTATGTTACAAAAATTAACTATTTCCTAGTTATGAATTTTTTCTAGTTCGTCTACATAATATATATAATCTAAATTAGACCATTGTTGTCCTATCAAAGGAACGTCTATAGATTTAGGAGCTTCTGTAATGCAAGATAAATATAAAAATTTGTATCCTTGTAAATTCTATTTACTATTATGATAACTTAATAATAATACATCAAAAGCTTCATCATCTTTGTGCGCTATTAATCTTACGTGTCTGTTTACTTCAATTGCTGTGTTTTTAGTATACTATTCTGCATCCTTTTCTTTTTTAATAGTATACTACGTCTTTTCATCAATAATATCCAGTGTAGATCTATTTATCTAGGAGTACAAGATATATCCAAATAATATTATAATCAATAAACTTCTTGTTTCTGGATTAATCTTATTAATAAACTCCCATACTTTTTTAATCCATTTTAAAATATTAAACATTTAATTCTTGAAATAAAAATATTTGTATTTATCCAAAATTATTAATATATTTACTATAATCAAAATAATTAACAAAAAATTAGAAAAAATTTATGAAAAATTCAATTAAAAAATATCAATTTGGAAGTCCTATTAAGTGGGGGCAAAATGATTGGAAACCTGTAACTCCACAGTAGATTTCAGATACTGTAAATAAAAGAAAACTAGATAAAAGTCCAGTTATTTATTATAAAAAAGGAGACAGTAATAAGTCTTTTCCTGTAACTTATAAAAATTGGGACGAAGCAGTAGAACGTTCTTCTTGGGTACAAGGTAGTTATGATGCTTTTTAGGAAATGCGTTCTCCAGAAATGCCGAATATAATGTCATATCCTGTTAACATTCTTCCAGAGGTTGTAGTCGAAGGATATAGACCCATAAAATTAAGAACTTATTATCCTGGAAATAAATGGTATCCTTTAACTGGACATAGTCGATTAGAAATACCTTTTAATAAAGATGAATATATTGATGTAAATAAAGGATTTAATGATAAAGGATATAATTTAGTCACTAATAATTGTTCGAATTTAACTTATAACTTTTTAAGTAAAATGTTTGGGAAAAATGAAGACTTTAATTTATTTACAACTCCTGGAGATGTTAGAGAATTTGCTATAAAAAAATTAGGAGGAAAACCCAAAATGGAAAATGGAGTTGATACTGTAATTATTCCTCGTGATGGACAAAATGTAAGTCCTGGTACTCTTGCTGTTAGAGCTACAATGTTAGCAAATAAAGCACTTGAGAATGACGATGAAAGATATAGTGGAAGTACTTATATGTATTATAAAAAAGGCGGAGGAATACATATTAAAAAGAAAAATCGAGGTAAGTTCACAGAATATTGTGGAGGAAAAGTTACAGATGCTTGTATAAGGAAAGCCAAGTCTAGTGGTAATCCTACTTTAGTTAAAAGAGCTACATTTGCTGCTAATGCTCGTAACTGGAAGCACTAGAGAGGCGGAATAGTTGAAGCAGATGAAGGAACTAAATTAAGTTTAAGTTAGAAGATAGGAAACTTTATGAATAGTGATTTTGGAAAAACTCTTGCAAGCGGAGTTAATAGTTTCCTTAAAAAGAAAACAGATAATGCGATAAATCAAGCTTAGATTGAAGCTAATAATGCAGAGATTGATTATAATCTCAATAAGTAGAGAGAACAAGCTGCTTTGAACGCTATGCAAGAAACAGACGCTTTCTTATAGTCAAAGTTTGATGAAGATAACCCAAACAGTTTTGGTGGAAATATTGTTAGAAACTATATATAGAATAACATCCTTAATAAAAATTTATCCGCATTAAATGCTGAAGCTGAACATTAGAAATTATTAAATAAAGCTAAAGCTGATAAATCTAGTAGTTTCTTTGGAGATATTCTTTAGTCGGGACTTGGATTAGTTGGAAACTATCTAAGTAGTAAAGGCACTACAGAAACAATATAGGCGACTTCCTAATTAAAGGGAGCCGCCTATTTTTGTTAAAGTCTATCTGGATCAATACTTAAAATATTTAAAGTATCTTTCCATAATAAGTATTCTTGTGTGTCTAACATTTCATTTTCTATAGATAAATTCTCTATAATGTATAACATTTTAATACTAGTTTCATAAAGCTAGCAAAGTAGTTCTTTAGTTTTCATAATACAATGTCATTAAATATTCTTCTGTTATTTCCTTTACTCCAGTTTTTGTTTCTGGATTCCAGATATGATTTTTAAATAATTCTCTAATAGAAGGATGTCTATCTTTTGGAATATAACATACTCTTCTTATTTCATCTTGATTTGAGCAAACTATTACTTGACGTAAGTTCAATTCCTCTTCTATTTCTTCTTCTTTTTTAATGATAGGATTATCTACTATTTCTATATCATCTATAGAAATTTTCATTCGTTTTAATTTCTTTTCTAGATTCGGTGTAGTATAAAGTTTTCCTTTGTATTTAAATGTTGTTTCCATATTGTAGCTCCACCCAGACTCGAACTGAGACTAAGGGATTTAGAGTCCCCTGTGACTAACCTTTACACCATAGAGCAGTAATAAAATATAAAAAGGCTGTTCCTTAAACTCCATTTAACTACAGCGTTATACGAACTCGTCAATATCACATTGACCTCCTCAGTCTGTCGTAGCACCTTATTATATATGAGCAACTGATGGGAGTCGAACCCACGTCCCTGGCTTGGAAGGCGAGTATAATAGCCGTTATACGACAGTTGCAATTATCTTTAATACATTAGTTTTTGTAATTCTTTAATTTTTCTAGCGGCAATCTCTTTTGTCTTTGCCTTTACTTTTTTAATTACAACTTTATAATCTTTTGAATTATACAACTTATCTACATCTATAAGGTTATCTTCCTTTTTTAATGCATCCAAAACTTCTGAAAATAGGTCATCGTCTATTCCTTCTAACCATTTTTCAAATTCTTTCTTATCTTTATTTTCTACAAGTTGTACTTTAATATTTAAAGTATTACCTTCTTTCTTAGTATCTACTACAAAATGAGTATCATTATCTTGATATTCTTGATGCAGTGTGTCCATTTTAAATAACTCTTCTATCAGAGTTTTCATTACTTCTTCTTGTTTCATAGCAATATTAATATATTATTACTTTTTAAAAACAAAAATTAAAAAATGTTAATTATTTATTTTGATAAGTTTTAATAGTTTCTTTTAAGATGCTAATTTGTTCTTCATATTTATTACATAATTTTTCCATTAAATCCTATTGTTTATGTAATAATTCTCCTCTTTCTTCAAGTATATTTTTATATTCTTTGATTTTAGATTCATAATATTCTAATTGAGTATCATACCAACTTCTTTCAATATAATGTTCATACTGAAGAATACTTTCTCTAACTTTAGGTCTGATTTCTTTATATAATTTCCACAATAGAAGTATTTCTTCGTTATATTCCATCCATTCTCCTTTAATTATATATTTGTCCAGAAAAGAATGTAATAAACTTTCTTCTGGAATACTTCCTTCAAAAGTATCTATTAATTCAAATTCAGCACAATTAGTATTATACTGTTGTATTCTTTTATTTACATTATCTGCTTTTCCTATTTTTAAATATTCTTTATTATTTTTACCATATTCCTTAATTAAGTATAACATAATTATTCTTTACTTGCTATTTGATATTCTATCGAATGTTTAATTATCTTAGTTCTATCTGAAATCTTTCCTTTAAAAAATAATTTTGGATTTAAATAATAAATTCCTTTATATTCTTTATCTTTAATAAGAAGATTCTTTTTTGATAAGGAAGCTAATGCAGAATCTACGGAACGTACTGTAATATTAGCATTTTTGGCTGAAATATCTTTAAATTGTTTATCTGCTGTTACTTTATTTCCAGGAAGATTTTCATCAACTAATTCTGGATAATAAACAGATGCTCTCCAACATTGAACCATAACTGCATATTCAGATTTAGTTAAATCCCAAAATTCTTGATTATCTTTGAGCCATACTTGCATGAACTCACCATACGATACTTTTTTAATGGTTTTAATATCAGCTGATATTATTTCTCCATCTTCATTTACTTTAATGGTTTCTTGTTCTATCATATAAATTTAAACTTTAATATTTAATTTTAAATTATCGAAAATTTTTTTCTTTCAAAATATTTTCTGAAGAAATTTTTCATGTAAAATTCAGAACATAATTTCATTAGTCGAGAAGCTATTTTCAGTAGTTAAGAAAATAATTTCAGAAATTTTTTTGCAACTGTCTGATTTTCAGATAGTTACATGATTTTTTCTATCTTATCTTTTTATAAAAATTTAAATTTATTACTATACTTAATATAAACTATACTTAAGGCCGTCCGGCCAAAATTTTTGCCTTTGAGTTATACTCCAATATAAAAATTTTTGAAATTTTTTATTTTTAAATTTTTTTTTCTAAAAATTTTTTCTGAAAAATTTTTTATTTTTTTGTTGTGGGAGAGAGGGGAGTACCAACCGCCAGTCCCCCCACCCTATTTGAGTGAAAACTAAAAAAGTATTTATTAATCATTAAATTTCAATTAAAATGGGAAAGTATTTCGACAAAAAGACTTATGAGGCTGGCCGCAAGGCTGAAGCCGCAAAGCGTTCAAATGGTACATTCTTCTCTTCTAAGAGTGACAACGATGAGCATTTCGACAAGAGTGCAGGTCAGGAACTTCGTATTGTTGGCGTAGCCAATCAACCCGCAAGTGGCGACATTCCTTCATTCAACGTCGTATTGTTCGACGATGGTCATCAGCTATCTACAGCTCGTTTCTTCAATGCTAAGGGTATCAAGTGGCCCGTTGGTGGTAATACCAACAAATGGGCGTATCTTAATGCCGCTATTGCGAACGATACAAAAATTGTAGTGACGCCGCAAAAGGTAGTAGTTGGCGAAGAGAGAACTATCACTAATGAGAACTCGCCACGCAAGGGCGAGAAATTCTCTCCCGTGACGTATTACTTCGAGGATGTTGAACTCCCAAAGACTGATATGTCAGTCGTAATGTCAGATGATGAGGACAAGTAGTCCTCATCATTTTGATATGTATGTATACATTTATAGGAAAGCGAGAAAAGAACCCTAAACGTTTTAAGACGATTGAGGGTTATTTTCTCACTTTCGAAAAACCGCTTCCACTATTTGAAGATTGTATGTATGTAATTCTTTGTACTCGTAACGAGGAAACAAAAATATTTACATTCATAAAGTCTGCTTATTGGTGGGAGTAAAATCAAAACATCAAAACAGCATCTAAAAAACATTTAAATTTAGTTTTCGCTCAAGGTTGAAATTCCTTGGAGTATATCTCCTAAAATCCCTAACATATCTAGAACCTTCACGTGGGTTAGGGGTGAAAGCACTATAGTGGTGTAAGTACATATCTAGATAAACTTAACAAACAAAACAATATGAAAAAGGTAAAAGTAAAAACGATTTGCAAGGAAGCAAATGTATAGGTAATTCCTGTAAACGCTTCATTAATTGCAAAAACCATCACTGCATTAAACAGATGTGATAGTGTGTTATTCGCTGTTCAGCAAGGTGATCCAAACAACGCAGGTTTGTTCAGAAAGGAAGTGTGTGACTTCCTTAAGGAAATGCGTGACGCATTCCTTGAAGTGGATGAAGAATAAGTAGTGAAGCCATATAGAGACCCAAAGTTCGAGAGAATATAGGGTCTCTTTTTCTGTAACTCAAGTTAGGTGTATGCTACACTCTCCGCAGGGCATAATCCGAACGAAATTTTTATGTGAGAGATATGCTCCGAGGCACTGTCCCACACCGCCATCCCATCACAAATCAAAGAATCCGTATTGTTCAGAAATTTGCCGCTCGTTAGGCAATTTCCAAACGTGAACAAAATCACATTACAAAAATATTGGATTCTGATATATTTGTGATTTTTAGAAAAATATTTAAGTATATATCTGAATATAAATTCAAAAATCCTGTAAAAAGGTAGTCATTCTGGAAGACTATAAAAAGGTTTGCTGATGAGGCCAGAACGAAATACAAAAAATGTATACAAACAAACAATTAACAATTTAGTGATTATGAGACAGAAAGAAAAATTAACACGTTATGCCATTAATAGACTGAAAGGTCTTATGGCTAAAGAGATTAAACTTGTTAGAGTATATCCTTATGAATCTCATTCTAATGATATTCTTGCTGCTACAAATTATTCAGAAGTAAGAATTCAAAAGGATAGTCTTCTTTACAAGAGACTTCTTGATATTCGTCGAATCGCAGAAAATTTCAATATGAGTGATAACAAAATTGTTATTCAGGTTGAAGTTGACTGTGGTGGACATAGAGATTTCTTATTCTTAGGATACTGGGATTCCATTTATTCAATTGGCACATCTGTTAGACCGTGTTTGTACGCTCCAAAAGAGTTTCCATGTAATAATGGTTGGGTTGGTATGAATGTAAAATTCTAAGGTTATGACTTGGCAAGAAGTACTACAATCAAACCATAAGACTGTAATAGTGCAGTCTTATGGTTATACTGAGAGAAGTTTATTTAGTTCTCATTTTGAACCTTTTTCACATCTTCGTGAATTTGTGTTTGAGATTGGTAGAGCAATAAGTGATGGTGAATTACTTCCAGAATACTGTGATTTAACACATTCATGGTTATATTTAGAAGAACCTGAATCTGAGCTTACTTTCGAAGAAAAGGATGGAAAACTTTATTGTTTCGATCCAGATCTTTGGGCAAGACCATAAAAAGCTTATGCTCCCTCACACTATAAAAAGTAGGGAGCACATTCGTAAAACCAGAAGTATAGTAAGGTTTCCCTAGTCCACAGCAGGAAGGGTTGTGACTGCCATCAATATGAGGGTACGTAGGTTAGCGGTATAATTAGCCATTTGTGGTACTACAGCATTCTCTGTAGTTAACAACAGTGAAGAATACAACTTCTTTTGCTGAAACAAACGACAATCTGGAAATGACCACAACGCTGTCTATTCCAAAGAAAAACGGTAATCCTTATGTAGGATCAGATTTCGATTTGGATAAAGCAAGGCAGCAAGGTCTTGGTTTAATGCTTGATGTGATAGGAGCGTTTTCACCGCGCCTAATCTCATCGCTTCAGCGTCGTATGTCATCTTGTCGTAGATTACTCATATCCCATCTTGAGGATATTGAATACAACGATGGGAGACATATCATGTATCGTCGCAAAGATGGAACTGTTGGTAACTTTAATGTTGACAGTTTCAAGAACATGCAGGACATAATCAAAGCTTTTGAGCATTCCTGTTTCAAGGAGTTTTGCTCCAAAAAAGGCTGGGTTGACCAGGTCCTTAAAGCCTTACTTAATGACACAGAACAGGACCATAGTGACTGTAATGGATTTAAGTATTCGCAGCTTGTTTCAATTCTTTGTGAATTGCAAGCTTGTCCTATAGAGTACATGCCTAAATAGGTGTGTACTCTATTAAAAAGGTCATAGAGAATATTGAAGACCATTATGAGGTGATTATTCTATTCCTCATAACTCCGTGCGTCGTAGAAAGGAGTATAAATACGCTATGACATTCGAGTCTAGTTGGCCACTAGAGGAGATATTCGTTCCATATGGCGAAGAAAAACAACACAGTATGGTGACTGATAGTCAAGACAGACTATCCCCGAAATCTTGGTACATCTGTAGAGACGTATGGGTATAAAAGAGTGAGGATGTAGTACCAAAAAGTACTTTAGAAAATAGGTTAACCTCTATTACATTGTTTGGTGTAGTTTGGCAGTTACATCATTCCGTATCATCCACATCACTGCCAGGTGTGGATTTGACGTATATAAATTTTTAATAACGGAAGACAGGCACTAATAGTTCAAAGTTAAGCAGAACATCCGTTTTTAACCCATTTATCTATGAATCTCTAATTTTTTAATTGTGCGTAGCTGAACTCTGATTGTTACCAACTGAATAACAGAGTTCATATGGCTAGAGAGGGGCAGTTGGAAGTTGCACACACGGCTTACACGAAAAGTAGCAAGAAGGATAGTAAGTGTTGATTTCCCTTGCGTATAACTCGAAGATGATAGAGTATAAGCAGTATCATCCATTCCTACGTGACATCTTGGAATTCGTAGTGAGGGAAATAAAGTGTATAAATCCTTAACAAGATAAGGTGGCAGCTTTCAAAATGCTGCATTTTCTCAGCACACAACGAGAAGTAAAATAAGTTAAACGTGTTGGCAGCTCGGAAATAGACGGCATTATCTATAAACTCGTGATTTCACCGATGATTACTGCCAATTAATGGGCAGATTCTACAAGGTTGTTTTCAGGATATACAACGTAGTAGGGCTTAAGCGAGTATAAATAAAAGCCGAAATTGTTTATGTTTGTTTTATGCCTCAGCTTTGTTCGCAAAGTTGAGGCTTTTTACAATTCAACAATCTGAAACCAATTAACATTTTAAACAATGAAAACAAGAGAAAAAGAAATCAATGCTTTCTTGTCTAGTAGACAAGGACTAGCTTATTTGGGTATGAAATACCCGAAACTCTCTGTTCAAGATGCTATAAGAGAGTATAAAAAAGAAGCATCTAAATAAAACAATTAACATTTAATAAACAATCTGAAAAAATGCAAAAGATTAATGTAGAACAACTGTGTGCTAGCTATAATAAAGCTCGTACTGAAAATGCTGGACGTAAAATGCCCAGTGAAAAAGTGATTGAAATCCTTCGTAGTAATGGTGTGTCTCATACTCTTGCTATTAAGATGGTAAGATGTGATACATTCTTTATAAGGTATCGCAGAGAAAATTGTGGCCGAGGATTGCACCTTGGCTATATTTGGCCAGAAACTCCAATTCATGTTAACGTTTTTAAGAACTGGGCTTATCCAACAACTAAAAAGGAAGCTCCAATTAAAAGTGTTAAGAAGGATGATAAGTCTTTTGAAGAGGAGTGTGCTGAGTACTTACGTAAGCAGGGTTACAAACTCAAGAAGTGTGTAGGATTTGATGAAGATGCATTCAAAAAAGCCTATCCACAACTTTGGGAGAAATTTTTAATCTACGAAGAGGTATGACACCAAAGGAAGCCATAATTATTGCAAGGAAATATAATCTCGAAGCTGAAGTTCGTCAAGAACTAGCTTCAGGATTAACTCCTGAGCAAGCACTAGAAGAATGGGATATAAGTTAGGTAAATAAAAGTGGTGATGGATTGAAAACTCATAGTAGTAATATTATGTCGAATATGAAGTCTATTTACCTAATAAATCGGTAACCAATCCGAACTCTAGAGTGTCCCAAATTAAATTCTTGGAGGGACTAATAAAAAACAAGGGTTTAAGAAACTGTACCATATCTAGCTAATATGGAATAATACAGGGTATCCAGTTTCTCAGCGTGCTGCTCTTACTGGATATTTTACTAACATTTAAACAACAAAAACAATGGATAAGATATTAAAGAAAAACAGCTTATGGAATAAGATATTCTGTAAGTCAAAGTTACGTGAGCAATCAAAAGCATATCATAGTGCTAAGATACTTCATGCATATTATTCTACTGCAGTAAGTAGGATTAACAATGCAAAAGATCTTAATGAACTATTGGAATGTCATAAAGATGTATGGCGGTATGGATATAAGAACACAAACTTATCTCCTAATCCATATGGCATGTTCCGTACAAGCTCCGTTGAAAAAATGACTATTGACCAAGTTTATCTTGGTAATATCTGGGGTCTTTGGACAAATAACATTAGATTCTGGAACATTCACAAGGATGATACTATGGCAGGAAATGGTTTTGGGATTGATCCAAATAAGAAAGTTTATGATTTGATTATGGACCAGTACAAATATCATTTACTCTCGAACATCAATGTCATTAACTCAAATGCTTTGACATATGTCATTGCATATGAGAAACTCAATGGTGTTGAGAAGTTCCCAATAAACTAAAAAAAAGATTAGCACCGCAGTGCCCCAAAAAAGTACTGGGCGTCCCGTGTGGCTGATACGCTCTCACTGAAATAATACTAGTTTGTGAGTCTTTGGCAAATCCAGATATAAGTATGCGTCGACGGATAAAACTGGAGAACTAATCTTTTTAACCCGGATAGCTCAGATATTATAAGAGCGCTCGCAGAGCTATAGTAAATCTATAGGTCGTTGGTGTAAATCCAACTCTGGGTACAATAAATAGGTAGCCGTTTGGCTTTAAAACTCTAGACCACATGAGGATAGACGAAGGAAACGATAGCTATCAGGATTCTAGAATTGGACAATGGTGTAATCGGCAACACGCTACTTTTAAAAAAGTGGTACTATAGGTTCGAGTCCTATTTGTCTTCTAAAAAGAACTACACTTTAATATTGGACCGGTATGTCCGGATAGCGCATTATAAGCGTTTTGTAGTCGTCCCATTTTACATTATTATAGTTATAGCTAACTCCTTCATAAGCTAATAACTGGGCAACGAAAGACCTCTTCACTGAGTAGCTCCAATATTCTTTTTAATAAACATTTATTAACAAAAACATTAAAAATTATGAGATGTACTATTTGTGGACAAGTTGATGATCCTTCAAACTTCGTTAAAGAAGTTGAAGATGATATGAGGGATAATCAAATTTGTTTTAATTGTCACTTCTGGAAGAAAATTCTAGAAGAAGATAAAAAGAGACCGCCTCATACGTGTTGTGTAATAGACGGCTCACATTATGTTATCGAACCTGATGAACCAGGAAACTGTTTCTCAGGATTCGGTGGTGCAGAGTTTCAAATTGAGTTCTTTGATGGAACTAAGGTTGTAACTCATAATCTCTGGCATCAGGGTACTCCGTCTAATGAATGGAAGGATAAATTCCCTAATAATGCACGATTTGAGAATAACCTCAAATGGAGAACTATTAAAGGATGTGAATATTTGAAATTATGAAATTAGAACTATCAGAACATGAAGTAGATTTGATTATCGGATCATTAGGAGCAATAGTTTCTTGGTGTTCAACTATCAAATCTAAACAAATTGAGGAAATAAATATATTGTTTAATAAACTTGTTAAATTAGAAAACAATGAAACCGAAAGAGAAAAAGTTTGTGTGTGACCTAATTTCACTGGTCGCAAATGCTGTAGCAACAGGTACAATACCTGAAGCTGAAGACTATCTAGTAGACCATTATCAGGGTGAGGATAATGAGTTGATTGAACACTCACTCAATGTTCTTACAAATATTAAAAACAAACAAACAATCTGAATCATGTATAGGTCAATGGATAAGTATGGGAAAATTACTCCTATACAAAGATATTCGCAGACTTTCGATGAACGTTTAAAAGGAAAAACAGTATATGAAAAATGCTATTCCTGCAGACCTGAGAACCGAAATTGAAAGTTACATTAAAAGAAGTATCGCAGACATTTCACGTAAGTGTAATGTCTACGATACAGATATTATTGAAACATTTAAAAATTTATATAAAAATGAAGATTAATTTCACAAAAGAGCACATGATTCGTTTGTATGACTTAGCAAACGAAGCACTGTTTAATAGAACAGTAGTGACTACAAAATTAGGTCAACCTCTTAACATCTACGAGTTGCTTCATACAACAAGTATCAATCAGTTAACTGAAATCAAACTTTCTTTAGCTAAGAAGATTGAGAAGATTGAAGAGAAAGACGAATGGATTGAGCCTGATAATGATAAACTCCAGGCTATGAAAGATACCAAAGAGCTTGTTAATCTTATTATTGGATATAAGAGATATAATCTCGAAATTCAAGAGAATAAGATAAAGAAAGATGAGCTTTCTAAGAAACTTGCTGAGCTTAAGGAATCTACAAAGACTCCTGAAGACCGCATCAAGGAACTTGAAGCTCAGCTTAAAGAATTGGAAGAATTTTAAAGGTTCCAAGGTGCAGTATATTGCCTAATCGGCTGCGAAGGAAAAAGTAAAAGGAACATGGCTGGAAGTGAAGGCAATGTAAACTATCCAATAAGTTGTGTTCCATCCTTTAAAATTGTTCCATCCTTTAAAATATATAAGACTGAAGCTTGATACCGGAACCCAGATGGCTTGGCCCAAGGTAAAGTAGAGATAAAACCGCTCGAAGCCAGTCTTTTTAATAATAAATTTCCGAGGCTGAAGGTGATTCAATAAGATCCTTCTACGGGAATACTGAATTGACAGTTGAAAGACCTTGTAGTGGCAAACACGTGATTGGGGTCATAGGTACGTAAAGCAACGTGATGGGGACTGTGAAAGAGAAAAGCAGTGAGAATCTGCACCGTATCCGAAAGGCGTTTGGTTAATTGCTCTAAGACAGATGTAGGAAATTTATTTTTTAGTTACTTACAAACAAAAACAAAACACATAATGATTAAAGTAGAATTAAAAAGTAACAACAATCCGTTTTTCGGATTAAGGAATTGTCTTGAACTTCTGAATACTAACAAGACAATTACTTCAAATGACTTGGATCACGCATGGATAGAAGTATCTGGAGATAAGACAAGAAGAGAAATGTTTTTCTCACTCCTATTTTCAATAGGTGATGTTACCAATCGTCAGCATAATATCTTCGGTAAGAAGAAGATAGACTCTGGTGGTAACGCAAAGCGTGAAGATTTTGAGACAATTTTCAACTGGTTGTATGCAAATAATAAACAACAGTTTGTGAAGTTCTTGAATGCACATCTCTTTAATGAGTATGCTTGCTTTGATCTCCTGTTTAAGAATAGAGTAAAGACAGTAAAGAATACTAAGAAAGTATTAACTGTTCCTGCTGTATTCTTAAATGAAGATTATGCAAACGTACTTCTTGAGTATGTTTATGGTATCATCAATGGTACAAATCCATTCGATAAGATGCTTGTTGCTAAGTTCTTGACTATTCCTCGTCTTTCTAAAAGACAGGGACACAAGCAACTTCTTCCTGAAACCAAGAAAATCATGGAAGCTAAAGGAATATTCCTAATTAATCTTTCTAAAATGATGGGTTGGGAAACAAAATATTTCAAAGGCTATCGTGAATGGCGTAAGCAGTATAACGGTGAATTGGAATCTGTTCTATTCTCTACTGGTAAGATTAACGAATTTACTAAGGATGAATTCATTAGTTGGTTTGATAAACTTCCAGCACAGGCTCGTTTCAGAGTAAAGAATCGTATTCTTTATTCTAAAACTAAGGATTGTTTGCTTAACACCTATGAAGGATTAGGTAATAAATGGGCTAAATTCCAACCTTGGGTAAAGGAATGGGAAACTTATAAGGAGCAAAAGCAACAAGAGCAGCGTATTCTCGAAGAGAAAGTTCGTCAAGGACAAGCTTCAGATGAAGATAAGGTTAAGCTTCAGCAAGTAAAGAAAGAAGCTAAAGTAACAACTGGTGCTACTAACTTTAAAGGATTGTATGATTCAATTCTTAGAGGTAATGTAGACAAGTTGAAGCTTGAATCATTCATCCAGAACAAAGTTAATTTACCTTACAACAGTTTGGTAATTATTGATGACTCTGGTTCAATGAGTGGTGCTCCGTTTAACTTTGCTAAGTTTATTGCATCTGTATGTCTGGTAAAGAATCCAGATGATGATGCAAGGAATCTTATCGGATTCTTCAACTCTCGTTCACACTGGCATAGCTTTATAGATAGTTATGGTTCTCGTAAGAATAGTTTGTTAAGAACTACAGTTGCTCAAACTAATGCTAAACCGTTAGTTGATGGAACTCTTAGTTTCTTTGACAACTATAAGAGAATTAGTAAGTTCTGTGATGCTGTATACCAGGGTGGTGGAACTCGTTTGAATTCAATTCCTCAAGGTCTTGAATTTATTATTCAGGAGAATCCTGAAATGCTTGATGAGTTAAAGAATTATCCTATATGGACCATTGTTTCAGATGGGGACCTGAACAATAGTTGGGATGCTCGCGAAAGTATGATTCAATTCCAAAATGATTGTCGTCGTATTCTTGGATATATTCCATTTATTGTAATGATTGAGATTTACAATAGTTGGCATTCTCCAAAAGCAAGTTCGTTTGAAGGATTAGAGAATATAATTTATATTCCTGGCAATCCTGCTCAGATTGAACAGTTCTTGGTTAATTTCAAGGATATGGACATCATGGATGTTTACACTCCCTTGCAGAGTTTGTATCGTTCAAACCGTTACGAACTCGTGAGACAGAATACGTTGTGATAACGGGTATTAAAGTTAAACATGTCAAACGGCTAGGAGAGGTTCGACTCCTCTCCTAGTTTCTACTTTTATAAGTTACTTACAATAATAATGTACTAAGAATTAACTTTTAATTAATCTCCTTATTTACCAAGTAACTTTTTTAAATGGTACTCATAATTAAGACTTAATGGATACTTACAAAATATATTCAATCTGTATATTAGCTCATCTGGATAGAGCATGAACTTATGGCGTTTAGGGTAGCGGGTTCAATCCCCGTATATACATCCAAAGTATCCTTTTTAAAAAGAATGTTGTGAAACATATGTACTACATAATTTGTTGATAACAGCCCGGAAAGACGGGCATTTGGGGAGTTTGAGCATTGGTTAAGCTCGTTGTGATAAGTGTAACATACTGTTACATACAAACTCGTTAGTTAACACAATTTCTGGGACAAAATCCAGAAGTGAAAGTTCGATTCTTTCACTCCCCACTATAATTCAGACTATAGTAATATTATTTTATAGGCCGTGTAGAAACGTAGAATCTAATAAATGATAGAACTAATGGCTCTATTGTAAAAGAAATACTATTCTGTACAGAGTTTGAATTAGAATATAGGTTACTTACAAAAACAATTAATCGTTGGTTCGAATCCAACATTTGGCCCAGTTTTTGCCGAATTAGCTAAGTGGTATAGCATTCAACTTGTAATTGAAAGAAACATTAAGTAACCTTTTTTAAGAATACTTTTACTCATATTAAAAATATCTTACTAAGATACTTACAAAATTAGTATGTAAATTGCCGGTTCGAATCCGGCCTGTCCTTATGGATTGTGGCGAAAAGGTAAACGCGAACATTTCAAAAATGTTATAGTAAAACATAAGTATCTTTACAATAGGAGGTGGTGTAATTGGTAACACGCGTAGTATCAAGTATTATTGTTTAATACTTACAACATCAAACTTACATTTGCTTTTCAAGAGCCGTAATAGAGGTTCGAGTCCTCTCCTCCTAACTAAACAAAAAACATTAACAATTATGGATACAGTTTATTTATTTTATTTGATTGCATCAGTTGTGTATTCAATTTTTTTAATCAGAATTTTCTTAAGTTGGTTAATTGGAGATTTTGATATAGACACTGATTTAGATATAGGTGATGTAGTTTCTTTTAAAGGACTTATTCACTTTATGATGGGTTTTTCTGGATGGATGTCAGCTAAAGGATATATTACAAATTCTATAGAATGGTATGATTATTTAATAGCACTTGCTATTGGAATTATATTTGTAGTAATGTTATATTATGCATATAAGTTTACATTCAAACTAGAACACAAACCTAAAATTCTTTCTGGCAAAGAATTAATTGGATCTCCTGGAAGAATATATCTATATACTGGAAAAAAAGATGATAAATATCTTTATGAAGTAACAGTCAATGACGGATTTGGTACAATTGAAGTTCCTGCTATTTCTAGGAAAGTATTTTATGTTGGACAATGTGTATCAATTCTAGATTATGATAAAGGATATTATTTAATTTATTAAAATATTATGACTTTAACAACTTTAATTGTGATTGGAGTAGCTGTTCTCCTAGTAATCTTAACAGTTATTGGACTATTATCCCGTTATCGCAAATGTCCAAGTGACCAATTATTGGTAGTTTATGGTAAAGTTGGTGGTAAATCTGCAGCAAAGATTTATCCAGGTGGAGGTGTATTTGTATGGCCTGTTATTCAGGATTACAAAGTAATGTCGATGAAACCTTTCCAGATTAATTCAGAAGTAGTTGGTCCAGATAGTGGCATGATTAGAACTCATGTTACTGTAGCTTTAACTACTGCTATTTCTCAAGATCCAACAATTCAACAGAACGCTGCAGCTCGTTTCTTGAGTGCTAGTTCTAGTGAGATTATTTCTCAGATTAAAACCATTCTTGAAGGTGAAGTAAGATTGATTATTGCTTCTATGTCTATTGAAGAGATTAACTCTGATAGAGATGCTTTCAAGACTAAGGTTAAGGATAGCTTAGGTAATGAGTTGAATAAAGTTGGTTATGATATAACTAATATTAATATTCAAGAAATCACTGATGAAGCTGATTATATTAAGAATCTTGGAAAGAAGAAGGAAACAGAAGCTCGTGCAAACGCAGAGGCTGATATTGCAGACAAGGAGAAAGACGGAGCAATTAGAAAAGCTAAGATTAGACAAGAGCAAGAAATCCAAGTAGCAACTGCTGATAAGGAAAGAGAGACTACAGTTTCTCAAACTAAACAAGAGCAGGCTGTTCGAGTAGCAGAAATTGAGAAAGAACAGGAAACACAGATTGCTGAAACTTTGAAGACTAAGGAAGTACAGCTTTCTGAGATTGAGAAGGATAAACAAACTGGTATTGCTAATCAGAAAGCTCTTGAGATAGCAGCTGTAGCTAATGCTGATGCAGATGCTGAATCTAAGAAAGCAGAAGCTGAGGCTCGTAAAATTGCTGCTGTTGCAGAACAGAAGGCAAAGGCTGAGTCTGAAAAAGCTAAGTCTATTGCTGAACAGAGAAAAGCTGTAGCTACTGCTGATGCAGATGCTGAAGCAACTGAGAATGAGAAAGAAGCTCAAAAGCAAATCAGAATTGTAAAGGCTCAGCAAGAGAAAGAAGCTGAGAATGCTAAGGCTACTCAAGAAAAGGAGGCTAAGAAAGCTGAATATGAATCACAAAAACAGATTCGTAAGGCTAAGGCTGACCAGGATGCTGGTGTAGCAGAGCAAAACGCAAAGATTTTGGTTGCTGAAGCACGTGCTAAAGCAGGTAAGGCTGAAGCAGATGCTGATAAGACTGTTCAGGTTGCTAAGATTGAAGCAGATATGACTGCTGCTAAGACAAAGCAAGAACGTCAATTAGAAGTTAATGAAGCAGAAGCTCTTGCAGTTAAAGCTAAATTAAATGCTGAACAGATTGTTCCTGCTGAGCAGTCCAAGAAGAAGACTATTATTGAAGCAGAAGCAATTAAGGAGCAAGCAATCCTCGAAGCTGAAGCAGAAAAGCAGAAAATTCTTAAAGAAGCAGAGGCTAAAGCAGAGAGTGTTCGTATGAATATGAATGCTGAAGCTGAAGGTATTAAGAATAAGAAACTTGCTGAGGCTGAAGGTCAAAAGGCTCTATTGTTTGCAGAAGCAGAAGCTCTTCAGAAGAGAGAAATGGCTCCAGCATTAGCTCTTGAGAAGATGGTAGAAGCATTCGGAGGTTCTCCTGATTTGCTTGTTCAGTACAAGATGGTTGATCAGTATAAGGGTATTGCTGAGGCACAGTCTAAGGTGCTTGAACACGTACATCTTGGTAATGTTACTGTCTATGGTGATAGTAACACTGGTGCACAGGTTGCTAAGAGTTTCATTGAAAACTTTGCTCCTGCACTTGACATGATCAATGATGGTGTCAAGGGACAATTTAAGAAATTATTTAGCAAGGAAGAAGAAAATTTTGAAGATGTTAAATAATTAACAAAATTTAACTTTTAAATATTTAAACCGTTAATAATTTAAGGTACTTACAATTATTTTACATGAATTTTTTTGTTGTATTATTTTATTTTAGAGTCAAGTACCTTTTTAGAAATATTTGTGGCGAGAAATCCCATAATAGAATCTTCCAAATTCGGTAGAAATCCTTTTAGGCTTTCAATTAAACATTACCGATGTTAATGTGCCACACTAACCAATAATGTGTAGGAACAATACCGAGCTAAATTGAAAAGTTTCATTCACATAAAAAAGTCTTAGCCAAATCATTATGATTAAAAGGTGAACTAAAAGGCTTTCTTTTCATAAATGTGTAGAGAGCAGAAGGAAGATACCTAAGTTGAAATTAAGAGAAATTTTCTCCCTTGCTGAATTGGAGAACTCTTTACTTGCAAGAATTTCAATATGGTAAAAATAGCTCTCAAATGGTATCATGGGGGAATAGGTAGACCCGGCAGACTTTAACAAAATTTAACTTAAAGTTATTTTGGTAGACACAATTTTAAGTATATATTTATTCTATGATTAGAATAAAATATACTAAAGAATTGTTGGAAACAAACGTAAAGGACTGTTATTCTTTTGCAGAACTTTGTCGTAGATTAGGATTAAAACCAGAAGGTTCTAATCCAAAAACTTTAAGGAAAAAGATGGATGAATTCGGAGTAGATTATTCACATTTTACAGGACAGGCTTGGAACAAAAATCCGAACAATCCAATCTATAGAGGTAAATATTTACCAAAACTTTGTGAGCATAGTTCATTAAGTAGTGCTAATGTAAAGGAATTAGTTTATAGACTTGGATTAAAAGAAAATAAATGTGAAATTTGTAAAATTACTGAATGGTTAGGAAAACCAATTGTATGTGAATTACATCATATTAATGGAGATTCTACTGATAATAGAATAGAGAATTTACAGATTCTCTGTCCTAATTGTCATAGCCAAACAGATAATTTTAGAAGTAGAAATCGTATTTCGAAAAAGGTATTGAGTGCTCAGGAGGAAACTTCTGAAGTAGAAGCAGGCTAATTCGGCGAAGGTATCAGCCTTATAAATGATAATAACGCCGAACTAAATTAAACACATACACGACTGAGCTGAAAAGAAGAGTGTGAAGGAGTATCCGAATTAAATGAGGTGGATATGATAACATTGCCGATGTCCTTCTTTAATGTGTTTATAAATGCGTAGAGACTATATACCTGCAACCTAAGTCGTGAGATATGGTTATGACATAGTCCAAGAGCTTTATCCATCAAGCTTATGAAGATCTTCTGAACCGAAGGGTTCGTCTCGGTTCGAGTCCGAGTGATACTACAAACCTAACACTGAGAGCAACGTGACCTTGTCGGGATGGCCTCCGAAATATGTGTCGCCGGTCAGTTAGTTTAGCCATATTCGAAAGACGTGGTGAAGAGTTAGGTTTTTAATATCGCGGAAGCAGTGTGTTGGTCGCATACAAGGCTCCGTTAATTTTTGTTAATTAATTTGAGTTAGTTCGAATAATTCGTAATTTTATATTAGTTCAAAAATTAGAATTAATATGAAATACGAAAAAGAAGAATTAGAAAAATTAATTAAAGAAGAAAAAATGTCATACGAAGCCATAGGTAGGATTTATGGTGTGACTGGAAATGCTATTAAAAAAGCAGCATTAAGATTAGGAATAGAATTAGAAGTTAGAAGAAAAGTTAATTCAACTGAAAATTTTTCACATACAGGAACTGCCAAATTTAATAAATTTTCTGATGAAGAATTCAAAGATATTATTAATAATTCTGTTGGATGGAAAGAAATATGTGAAAAATTAGGATATAACTCCACAGCTGGTTCTGATACTAAAAATAAAATATTAGATAGATGCAATTTGTTGAAAATTAAAATAACTTTAACAAGAACACCCTCTATCTTAGAAAAAACTAAAGGAGAACTATTATTGAATAGAAAAAATTATCAAAGTTATAGAAGTACTATAAGAAAGTTAGCTGAAAAAACATATAAAGATAATAATCTTACATGTGAATGTGCTGTATGTGGATATAATAAACATATAGAAATAGCACATATAAAAGCTGTAGCTGATTTTGATGATAATGCTACTATAGCTGAAATTAACGATATAGACAACTTAATAGGACTTTGTCCTAATCACCATTGGGAATTTGATAATGGATTATTAGATATAACCCCATATATAAATCGCGGGATAGAGTAGTGGCCCAACTCACCAGTCTCATAAGCTGGGCCGGTCAAAAACCGGACGCAGGTTCAAATCCTGCTCCCGCAAGGGTACATAAACAAAACCTCCACGTGGTGTACCTGGGTAATGCTAATTTGTTTAAAATAAAATAAAATTTTCTTTTCTTTTCATTGTTGGTGGGGTTCGGTGTGATGGTCGCACAAGAGGTTTTGGCTCTCTTGGAATTGCTGGTTCGAGTCCAGTAACCCCAACAATAGGTTACTTACAATTGTTTTATACTTTTAATGACCGCATATTTGTAATTTTATAAAATGATTGATTCTGTACATAACAAGTAACCTTTTTATTTGGAGATTCTTTGTTTTTGTTTATAAATGTTAGTTTAAAGATACTTACAAAACCATCTGAAATGATAATTTAGCTCATTAGGTAGAGCGCAAAACTGTTAATTTTGAAGTAGGCAGTTCGATTCTGTCAATTATTATGTTAAAGTATCTTTTCTCGTCGGTTCATCTAATGGTTAGGATCATAGATTTTCGATCTATGTATTTGGGTTCGAATCCCAAACCGATGACTAGTCCATCCAACGAAATTGAGGATGTAAAAGATAATGTTTCCGTTAGAAGAAGGAGAACAATCCTTAAGAATACGTGAATTCTTGAAATGTTCATTAGAACTCTACAACATTAGTGTATAATGACTATAAAGACTAATAGAAGTAGAGTTATTTGGGGTTATAGTATAAAGGCTATTACTTTAGATCTGCAATCTAAGAATCCGAGTTCGATTCTCGGTAGCTCCACGTTCAATACTAGATAGAACTTGCTCATGATAAATAATGTACTCATAAAATTAAGGTTTATTTTTAGTTAAAGAGTAATTCTAGTTACACTCTTTATCAATCATTATCAATTAAGGGGGTGAACACTATTTATGTTCATCCCTTTATTTTTTTAACTATGATGACAATTACAGAAGATTACGTATCCTTTGAGGTAGCCAAGCTACTCAAGGAAAAAAATTTAATGAAGAATCTAAAGTAAATTTAGAATTTGAAAAATATATCGAAGAGCAAAAACGAAAGTTAAGAAGTTTTTTAAATTTTGATTATAGATTAAGGAATATGATTACTGAAGACTATGTATCTTTTGAAATAGCAGAGCTGTTGAGAGAGAAAGGGTTTAATACACCTTGTTATACTTGTTATCTAAATAAAGAACTTTCTCATTATGATTATCTTTCAACTAATTTTGAATTAATAGAAGATGTAATTTCTGCTCCAACTCTCCAAATGGTAATGAAATGGTTGAGGGAAATTCATGGATATTATATACAAGTTATGCTGGACGGTTGGGCTTTAGGTGACCATACAGGATATTATGTGGTTATCCAGAAAACTGATTCAGATTTTGAAATGATGCTCCAAGACGCTGTTGATGAGGTATTCTATCAAACTTACGAAGAAGCTTGTGAAGCAGCTATTAAATACTGTCTTGAAAATTTAATTTAAATAATTATGGAACAGCTTTTAGAAATACTTAAACACCAGCCAAAAGAGATTCTTCAATGGATAGTCTTTGAGCTAATGGCTTCTGGTAATCTGTCTTTTGCTGAACTTGCAGAGCTTCACGTCAAGTACTTGGAGCAGTTGAAGAAAGGAGAGACGGAAGAACTGATGAAACTTAGAGGTAAATTAATCTCTATATGGTGCGACAATAAAAAGAATGTCGGCAAGAATATTGTATCTCTCATGCAAGAAGCCAAAGATAAAGGTTGGGCTAATATCACACAAGAACAAATTGATAACTCTAAATGGAATAAATAACTATGGACGAACAAGCACTAAAACAATTAACAGGTAAAGAATTTTGAATTATGGATTACGAAGAAAAATACAAAGAATTTGTTGAGTATATTGATACAATTGCTCACAGTGCCCTTACTCAAGACCAACATGAACTTATGGATAGTATACGTCAGTATGTTTATGAGTTAGAAAAAAAGTCCGAGGATGAGAGAATAAGAGAAGACCTTATTGGGTATTTTAAAGATGAGCAATTCCTTTATCATAAAAAGGAAGAAATAAATACTTGGCTTGAAAAGCAAGGGGGGCAGAAGCTTGCTGATAAGGTTGAACCGAAGTTTAAGGCTGGTGATATGGTAAAAGACCCATACGGAGAGATATATCATATTATTGAAGTGAATAATGATAGTTATAAAACAGATATAGAACGATTAAATAATAAGTAAGACTATGACACAAGAAGATAAGAATCTCCTTTTGACAGATTTAAGCAGTCGCTTGCCTTATGGAGTAATCATACATTTTAATGAGGAACTTGACGAAAATGACCAATACTTTTATAGTGTTAGAGAAAATGGTGGCAAACATCTAATAAATGATGCGTTTTACATTGAGGAAGTTAAACCATATCTGCGTCCAATGTCAAGTATGACTAAGGAAGAAAAAAAAGAATATGCGAAACTATTATTTGCTGACCTTGGAGGTGTCTTAGAAGATTATTATAAATCAATTGATTATCTCCTAAAGAATCATTTTGATTTTAGAGGTCTTATTCCTAAAGGTTTAGCGATTGCAGTAACAAAAGAGAATAATCCGTATGAATGAAGAATTTGAAAAGAAATTTAGACAAATGTGTTGGGATTGTCACATAGATAGTAGTTCAACATTACATTCAGGTATTTATAGGAAATTTGCAGAAGCATTTTATAAATTAGGTTTGGAACATGGAAAATAAGATTTGCACAACAATTGAACAATCCAAGAAACTCATTGAGTTGGGCTTGGATGTTAATACTGCGGATATGCATTGGCAGTATATTGAAGAAGATGATGGACAATTACAATGGTTCTGTTTTCCAAAAGATTTCTCAATCAATAAGGAAAAGTCTTTAGTAGCATGGAGTCTTTCTGCTTTGTTTGGATTATTGCCACAAAATGTACAATTCGATAAGAATAAAGATTGCTATGTATGTTCGTTATTTGATGAAGATAATCACTTTCTGCAAGATGCAATAGCAGATAATCCTCTTAATGCTGTCTATTCTATGGTGGTTTATTTATTAGAAAATGGTTACATTAAAACTGAAAAGCTATGAAGTACTTGATTTTGGGTTATCTTATACTTAGTATAATTCTATCTATAATTGCATTTATAGTTGACCCAGAGGAGTTTGATTCTGAAATTTGTGACAGTCAATATAATTATTAAAACTGAAAAGCTATGACACGTAAAGAAGAAATATTACAAGCAGCCGATAAGTATATTCATAAAAGAGTATATGAAGAAGACTGTGGTCGAACAGGAGATACATTCTCAGCATTTATAGAAGGCTCTGAATGGGCTAATTCTCATCCAAGAAAAGGTCTTGTAGATATTGATAAGGTTTGTGAGTGGATTAAAGAATACGGTAATGCATATATTACTGCCACTGAAGAAGACGGTTATTATCTTGATAGGGACTTAATTAGTGATTTAAAAAAGTCAATGGAGGAATAAATTATGAAAGCAAACGAATTAATACTTGGAACTTGGGTTAAAAGCGCAGAAAGGAGAATAGATATGAAAGCAAATGAATTGATGGTTGGGGACTGGGTGCTTGATGGTAACGTCTATGCTCAGATAACCTCTATTACTTGTGATGGAAATATAGAAACTACTCACAACGAACATTCAAACATTGAGTTGGTCGAGCCAATTCCTATTACTCAAGAGATTTTAGAGAAGAATGGATTTGTGGCTAATACACATGTTTATCCTTATCCATATTATGAATATATAAATGGGGAAGATGAAGTGAAAATTGGATTTGCATTTCCGCAAGGAAACAGGACATCCTACAAAGAATCTTGGGTTTATATTGATTCGAAAAATGTTTTTGTTGAGCATCTACCTTGTATGTTTGTCCATCAACTTCAGAACATATTAAGACTTTGTAGAATTAAAAAAAATATTGAGTTATGAAGAAACAGCGCCGATAGGTACTCCTAATAGAAATTTCGTAAAAAAGACAAAATGGACTCTAAATATCAATAATAAGTTATGAAACTGATAGACAAAGACGCTTTAGTAGCGAAGATAGAGAGATTAATATCAAACGGACAAGTCAAACTTCAAGAGTCCCAAGAAAGCAATGACTATGAAAGTTATGTTGCTTGGGCAGAACATATTGCAACTTGTATAAAAGTTCTTTCTTTCCTCGACACCCTTGAAGTGAAAGAGGTGGACTTGGACTACATTAAAAAAGAACTTGATGAACTTATCAGAATTCATAAACCTAATGGAGATTTTGGTTGGGGAACTCTATATAATGTGGCAACACATTTCTTTGAACTCGGTCTTAAAACACAGAAAGGAGAATAGTGTATGACAAAAGAAGAATTAGTTAAAGAAGTTATAGATTTGACTTTAGAGCAAGTAAAAGAACAAGGCTGGGATTTGCTTGATGCAGATGAAAACGAACAAATTGAAAGGGTTTATAACCTAATTAAAGAAGAATTGTAGATATGACAGACAAAGAGAAATTAGAATACATAAAAGTCGAGATTGAAAAACTTAAAGAACAACTTATTCGTGGTGCTTGTTCCTCACAAATTGTTATGGAAACTCGTTGTAAAGAAGAAGCATACAATGAAGTTCTTGCGATTTTTAACTCTTTGTAAGAAGAGTCTACAAACGATAATATGCATGATAAATATAAACGTATTACTCAGTCAAATATTTTTAAAGAAGTTTACAATAACAAGAGTTTAGGAGAAATAATTCCTGTTGATTCTGGAATTCAAGAAATAGTTGATGAACATTTTTGGGAAATGCTTGGTGAAGACCCTATAGTTGAGGACGTAGAGAAAGCATCATTAAGATTATGCCCTTTACCACCATGTTATAATGAAGAGCAGAGAAAAAGTGAAGCTTATGCAGAATCTTGGCAAAGAGCAAGAGATGAACAATGCGGTTTTAAACTTGGTGCGTTTTGGCAGAAGAAACAGATGTTACATATTGCTTGTGAGTGGCTTAGAAATCACCTGATTAATTATTGGTATAAAGAAGATAACTATTTTAATATCAGTGGTTGTATATATGAATTTAAAGAAGCAATGAAATCTATTAATGAAAAAAACAATGAGTGAAAAAGATAAACTCAGAGCTTTGTCAGACGGAAAACAACATCTTGGTTGGCTTGATGACGCTAATGCTTTAGAAGAGCCTATAAACAAAGAACTTGACAGGTTTATCAAGCAGCATGGCCCGATGGCTACTCTTGAAAGGTGTGCTGCCCACTTCGCTGAGTGGGGGAAGAGGAATAACCCGCCTATAAGTGATAACTTGGAAGAAGCATCAAAGGACTATGCTACACAAACTGACTGTTTTGGAAATAAGACAATTGCAGGTAATGAAGCTGACGCTTTCAAAGCTGGAGCTAACTGGCAGAAGGAACAGATGATGAAACAGCAGAATCTGCTATCAATATCTAATTAAAAAATGGCAAAGGAATATTTTTTAACACGTGACGAAAGAGGGCTTCGACTATTTGATAGTAAGCCTCATTTGGAAAGAGAAGAATTCAGACCAATACATTGGCAATGGGTTGATGATGAAGGTGGTCGCGGAATGTCAGTAGGTATTGGTTATGGACACCCACAAAAAGTAATGTTTAGAGAAATGAAAATGAACTCATACATAAAACTTATAGATTTTGGAGAAGATGGATTGTTTTCTCCATTGAGGTCAAATCATATATAATTACCAAAAAAAATAACTATGGCAAGATGGTGCTTACGATTAGACAAGTCATTAAATGATGACAGGAATACTGGTTGTATTGATGAATGGGGTACTCATCATCAATGTGAAGGATGTCCACATAACCGATATATGGGTGATGGAAAAGCAATATCAATTTAATTTGAATAACTATGGCAACAATTAAAGAAAATTGTTTCTCATGTGGTTGGTATAATCCAAGGCATACTGGTTCAAATATGCCAAAATGTGATAAATTAAGAAAACCAACTAACCCTTATAATCCAATTTGTAATCATGGCAACAATTAAAGCATATACAGACTTAGAACAATCAAAGAAGTTGGCAGAGATACTGCCACTTGAAAGTGCGGATATGTATTACAATTTAGCGGAGTCTAAGATACCTAACTTTATTGTGGGTAGCCATTCTGACTATAGATGTTACATTCCTTGCTGGAGTCTTGCAGCATTGCTTGGTGTTTTACCTGAATACAACCTCCAAAGAACTGATTGGTATTATAAAATAGAGCATAAAATTGTTATAACTACAAATAAAGATAATTATACTTCAAAGAATTGTGACAATCCAATTGATGCTTGCGTGGAAATGATTATTAAACTTCACGAAAGGAATTTGTTATGAAAGAGGAAGATATTACATTTTTAAAAAATGCTATAACTAATAAGCAATGTTATAATTGTGCCTTGCGAAAAGAGTGTGAAAAGGAAAACCCAGCTTTATTTGAACCAATAGGCACTTGTGGTAAATGGACAAATGATATTTAAGATATGAAAAGTTATACAGATATAGAACAATCAAAAGTTCTCGCAGAAATACTGCCAATTGAAAGTGCGGATATGTGGTGGAATTTTTATTCTGTAACTACGGATGATACAACTCCACAAATTATTCATCTTGATACTCCTTGGGTTGGCAGTTTTAATTGGAACAACGAACCTGATAATATCCCTTGTTGGAGTCTTACTGCATTGCTTGATGTTCTTCCGACAGGAAAAGTTTTATTGCACGATAAGGGGAATCGTGGGTATAAATGTATTTGTAATAATATAGACACATATTATTCCAATAATCCTATTGATGCTTGCTGCGAAATGATACTGAAATTAAAAGAAAATAATTTGTTATGAAAAGCTATTCAGATTTAGAACAGTCAAAAAAGTTGGCTGAGATTCTTCCACTTGAAAGTGCGGATATGGTTCTTTTACACGAAGAACCTTATGAAACAAGTGACAGCAAGTTTGATGGATTACATCAAGCATTGTGCGTACCATTTAGCAAATACGACAAATCTTGGAGACAAAAGTATAAGAATATCTCTTATTTTCCTTGTTGGAGTCTTGCAGCATTGCTTGAACAACTTCCTTATGAGGTGTGTGATGATGATGGTCATTCCTCGTACTTGGAAATTAACAAAGAGGACGATTTATACCAACTTGTATATACAGACCCCTACTGTGATTTTGAAAGTATTGAAACCGATAGGTATGAGTATTTTGTTGATGCTTGCTACGAAATGATATTGAAGTTACATGAAATTAATATTTTGTGATTATGAAAGAGAAAGAAGTATTAAATGGATATGGTGTTTTATTCGCTTTATATGTAGCAAAAGAAAGTGGTAAAAACCCAAGTGAAATAATAGATTTACTAAATAAGAATAAGAAGTATGAAAGAATTATCAATAGAAGAAAAGGCAAAACGTTATGACGATAGGCTTGAAAAGGCTAAAAAATGGTATGATATAAATACCAATGAAAGTTATAGGGGAATATTTGAAGACATTTTTCCCGAACTTTGTGAGTCAGAGGATGAGAAGACAAGGAAAGAAATTGTTCGATTTATCCAAATGGAGGTTGAGGACGAAATAGTAGGAAATAAATGGCTTGCTTGGCTTGAAAAGCAAGGTGAGCAAGATATGATACCACTTGATAAGGCAATTAAATTTCTCGATGACCAACTTGTTGATGATAAAAATGAAGTTACTGGTGAGCCATTTATCAACTTTCAGAACTACGGAGCTTTTAAAGAAACGTTTATTGCTTTCTTTAAAAGAAAAATGCTTGAAAAGCAAGGGGGGCAGAAGCTTGCTGATAAGGTTGAGCCAAAGTTTTGGGTCTGGTATGCTGGTAGTATATATAATGTGTTTGAGATAAAAGACATTGCTGGTGTAACATTCTATGGAATAGAAGATGAGCCTAATCACATTGATTATGTTAAGGCAGAGAATTGCGATATAATTAGTGGTTATTCCGTAAAAGAAAAGGGCTCTCCCTATCCTACTAAACCAGCTGTGTTTTCAGAACAAAAGTCTGCTGATAAGGTTGAACCAAAGTTTCATGAAGGTGAGTGGATTATTAGAAGTGCGGAGGGCTTCAAACATAACACTTATCTTGTTAAAGAGGTAAAGGATTATTATGCTTGTGAGGATTTAAAAGGTCAGAGAGTTACATTTACACTTAATGATGTTCATAAAAATTTCAAATTATGGGATATATCTGATGCAAAGGCTGGTGATATACTTTTTCAAGATTTAATGGGTGGAATTATATTTATTTTTGATGGAGTTAACCCAGAAATGGGCATATTATATTCTTTTATTATAAATAATGATGGTGAAGACGTTTTGCCCTATCATATTGGAAAACCAAATACAGGTATAGGATATGTTGAAGAAAACAAAAATATCATTTATCCAGCTACCAGAGAACAACGTGACCTCTTATTTAAAAAGATGAAAGAAGCAGGATATGAATGGGATGCTGATAAGAAAGAGTTAAAGAAAATTGAGCAGAAGCCTGTTACTATTGACATTGATAAAATGGTTAATAATTATGCAAATAATAATGAACATGGTAACGAAGAATTTGGAAAACCTGTTGGTTGTATGATTAGAGCATATAGACAAGGCTTAAATGATGCTATTAGGAAAGTTATATCGAAGCCTGCTTGGAGCGAAAAGGATGAAAGTCTGCTTCAACGCACAATCAGTCTAATAAAATGGACACATAAGATTATTAATGAAGAAGGTGCAACAGAGCTACAAGATTGGCTCAAATCCCTTAAACAAAGAATAGGAGGATAAGTTATGAATATTGAAATCCACAAATTAAAACAAATGTTTTTGCTTATTCCTACTATTGGAATTGACATTGAGTATAGATGCGTATTTATTGCATGGTTAAATCGAGCAATTTATTATGGTAAAGGAAAGAAAGGAAATTGAATTATGACACAAGAAGAAAAAGATTTATTATATAGACCAAAGCCTTGGGCTTTATATTGCAATAATTCATTCGTGGATTCATATCCATCACATAATGCAGCCAAACGTGCTTTGCATCGTAAGTGTGTAGATATGAAAAAATATCCATACGACTATGCAGATGAATATTACACAATAAAACCGTATAAACCGTGAAACAAGAAAGTGTATGAATTTAGATTCTAATGTTAGACATATAAAGAAAGAAGCATTTAATAATTGGTCAATCATTGATTTCTAATTCATAGTCGGTGGCAGAGCATACTCTAATGACACGCTGGAGCAACTGCCAGGATTACCAAAGGAGGACTGAACTATGGGACTACAAAGAGTTATCGAATGCCCTGAATGTGGTGAGCGTTGGACGGTTGAGCGAAATGTATCGGGAGGGTGGACTAATGCAGACCGCTGCCCGAAATGTGGAACTATTATAATGAAATCATAAAAAACGAATAACAATGGAACAGACCGAGAATGAATTTGGCATCCCTTACGAGGAACCTAAAGTGAAGAACGAAGAGCAGGAGGCAAAACTGAATGCGATTGTGAAGGAACTTGGGGCGACGATTACGGGGACGCTGGCACGGCATAGCCTGACCTACGGCGAGGGAATGACCGTGATGGCAACGGCGGTGCTCGACGTGCTCGACACTCTCAGCGACGTGATGAAGCAAGACCGAAAGGAAACCATCAGTCAGATGCTGTCGGCACTGGAGATTGGCCTTGAAGGTTGAACAACGGATTAAACGGATTAAACGGATTAAAAGGAATTATGAAATTCTACAGAAACGGAAACTACGTCGTCTGCATCAAGGACGACGGGACGAAAATCAGAAGGACGGACGGCGACGAGTTCATCCCGCAGTTTGCCGAGAATGTTGACGTTAAGATTACGTCGGCATGTCGCGTTGGCTGTCCGTTCTGCTATGAGGGTTGCACGAAGGACGGACGGCACGCTGACTTGTTCGGATTCCCATTCGTATTCTCGCTGCATCCTTATACGGAAATGGCCTTGAACGGAAACGATATGGATCACCCAGACCTCGAAAAGTTCTTAGTGTTCCTCAAAGAGAAGCGGGTGATGGCGAACATCACCGTGCATCAGCTTCAGTTCATGGTGAACTACGACCGACTACGCGAGTATGCCGAAAGCGGACTGATTCACGGCATCGGCATTTCCTACAACCACTACGACGAGGACTTTATCAGCAAGGTCAAGACGCTGCCGAATGCGGTCATCCACACCATCAACGGCATCTTGTCGCCAGTGGACTTACAGAACATGAGAGGTCACGGACTGAAAATGCTGATACTCGGTTATAAGGACTTGGGGCGCGGTCACAACTTCCTGAATGGTTGCGAAATCGCAGTCAGGGAGTTGCAACATCTGCTCTACAATATGCTGCCTATGATAGTCAGCGAAGACTGGTTTAGCCTCGTGTCGTTTGACAACCTCGCTATCGAGCAACTGAATGTAAAGCGGTTGCTGACAGACGGCGAGTGGCAGGAGTTCTACATGGGCGACGATGGCCGCTATACGTTCTACATAGACATGGTGGCTGGTACGTTTGCCCGAAACTCACTCTCGCAGGAGAGATATGACATTGGAATGAAAAGTATTGACGAAATGTTCAAAATTATAAGAAAGTATGAAAAAGCAAGTTAGAAAAAACATCTTTGAGACTAATTCAAGTAGTACACACTCCATCGTGGTAGGCAACAACGGCGAGGACATCTATGCCGGACTGCCGCGTAAGCTGGAGTTTCACGGCGACGAGTTCGGCTGGGAGCACCGCCTCTATACCGACACGCAGACCAAGGCCGACTATCTGTTCACGTCGCTCATCTACACCGACACGCCGATGGAATACATCGAGCGCATCAAGAGCATTCTGGCAAAGTGGAACATCGAGGCTGAGTTTGACGAGATTGAGGAGAAGCGTTACGAGTCGGGCTACGTCTGCTATGAGGTCAAGGACAAGTATTGCTATGTTGACCACGGCACAAACAACAGGGGTTTGGTGAAGGAACTTTGCGAGGACGAAGCCAAGCTGATGAACTACCTCTTCTCCGACGGCTCCTACGTTGAGACCAGCAATGATAATTCAGAGTATAGTCAGTTAGGCCATGAACCTGAGAACGTCATGTTGGATTATTACAAAGGGAATTAGTAGGCCGTGCGACGCATCAAGGCAGAGCAGGCACAACTAACATTATTTTAAGAAACGATACGACAATGAGTAAAGTAAAGTACAGAGTTCGGGAGTACAACCCGACGAGTGCCCAGCAAGGCAGCCACAGCTTCTTTGCCGAAGCGGTGATTAACAACGAGATCACCAACGCCGAGTTGGCTGACATTTGAGCGTTCCCGCCAAACGGGAAGCGGCGTAAGCCTAAGGGCAAATTAAGTTAAACCATTTAATAAAACAAGATTATGAACGAAATTTATTGGCTGACAAGAGTCGGCGAGTTAGACATGGTATTTGGCACCATGTGGATTTTGGCTATCGTAGCCTTTGTGATTATGTTGGTCGCCTTGCCAATATTCGGTGAGGATTGGAACGACGAGTTCAAGAACATGCTGAAGAAGTGGGCGGTGCGAATGGCCGTTCTATTCTGCATCGGCATCATCGGTGACGCTTTCGTACCATCAAAGAAGGACGTGCTGCTGATCTACGGACTTGGCACGACCATTGACTATGTAAAGAGCAATGATAAGGCAAAGCAATTGCCCGACAAGGCTGTGGATGCTCTGACGCGATACCTCGACGAAATCAGCAAAGACGAAGATAAGAAAGAATAGCCCCCTGCATTATAGCCGTCCCCCGTTCCGTCGGGGACTCTAAACATCAGCGAGGAAGTGTTGGAGAGCAACCGCATTAGCCTTGCCGACCACACGGGCACAAAGATGGTCAGCATCTACCCGAAGGTGAACGGCAGCGTGAGTGATGCCGACATCGAGCGCGAGACGACAGCAGCCCACACGGCAGACCCAAGCGTTCCGGTCCGCACCCGTGCCGAGGAAAGCGACCTGTTAAGAAAATGAATAGAGAGCAAAACTTAAAAAATAATAGTTTATATGAATAAAAACAGTTTAATTTGGAAAAGCGTCAAAGAAGAACTACCAATTATTGACGATGAGCACAAAGAAGGAGAAGTGCCATATTTAGGTATTTATTGTGAAGAAGAGTATTATGAAGGTGATGAAGAGTTTGATTCAATGGATATAGTATATTACTATGGAAACGGTCATTGGAAAAACTCAAGGTGGGAACATATAATTGTTAGTCATTGGTTAGAAATACCACCAGCCCCAACAAAATAATTACCTTATGTTATGACTAAGATTTGCACTTCAATAGAACAATCCAAGAAACTCATAGAATTAGGATTGGATGTTAATACTGCTGATATGTTATGGCAACAAATCTATGATGAAAATCATATGTTGTCTGATTATCGTCTTGAGCTTATACCATATAGATTTTATTCATATACAGCATCAATACCAGCATGGAGTCTTTCTGCTTTATTGGAGTTGATGCCTCCAATAGCATATAATTATCCTATTATGGCCAGATTAGCAGACTTAAGTATGGAATCTAAGTATTTCTTACAATATGTGGATTTAAATGTTTCTGGAGAATGTAAGTCTCATCATACAGGATTTTGTTCTACTCCTCTTGATGCAGCTTTTGAAATGATTATTTGGTTATTAGAAAATAATTATCTCTTATGTTAAAACGTTACCAATACTGGAGTAAAGAAGGAATTAAATGGACAAAATGGTTCAAGTGGCGTTCAGATTTAAGACCTACTATTCAAATTAACAAACTTAAAAACGAATACAAAGATGAAAGTATACATTCAGGTAGTTGATACTAAAACAGGTATTTATCAAACTGGAATGATCGATGAACCAGTTAAAGAAGGTTTTGAAGTGTTAAATGCTCTTAAACATTTTGGTGTCGATTCTGTTGATTGGGAATATAGTGATATTACATTTTTTGATGGAATTGGTACCTTTAGTAGTGGAACAGTTAGTGAAACAACTAAAGTAGTTTCAGTAATATGTATAGAGTAAATAATCTGAAATATGGACGTAAGAAATATTAAAGTATCTTTAGAAAAGGCTAAAGAATGGTATAATTCAAATAATCCTTCTTTAAAAGAAATAGCTTTACAAGCATTTACTAAAGAAGAATTAGAACAAATTGATTTAAAAGAAATAATTGATTTGCTTTTAGATTATAGATGTGAACTTACTACTACTCAAAGAATTCAACTTGAAAGTTTGAAGAATAGAAAGGATATTACTAAAGTATCTGCTCCTAAATTACTAAGAATTCTTGCAATTTATTTTAATGTAGATTGGAAAAAGAAAGAAGGAGAAGAAGGATATTTCTTCTATAAAAATGAGAGAGGATTTATGAATACTTGTAGTCCTAAAGTTATGGATAAGTATTGGTGTATATCTTCTCATACTTCTGTATGTTATCCGACATTAATATATTTTAAAAGAGAGAAAGATTGTAAAGAAGCATATAATATTATGAAAAGTTTAGGTAAATTAGATGCTTTATATACAGATTTTTAAGGTTGTGTCCGACCAACCTTCTGAGGCGGTACGATTGGGTCAGCCGAAGCTAAGTTATCAGTAAATCGATCGGTGATTGGGTCCAGCTCTTAACAAAATCGAGCGGAGAGTAAGGCAACTCTGGTAAAATGTACAAGATTTTAGTGAGAGACTACCTCTCACTTATTTTTAAAACAAATTAAACAATATGGAAATAAATTTAAGTGATTATGAATGCTTTATAGCAGAATGTTATGAAGCAGAAGATGAATTCTGGAAAGGAGTTTATGAAGAACTCGATGCAGATTATTGGATTGGCGAAAATAAAAATAATTTTGAAATTTAACATCTTTAAAATAAATTAAGATTTAAAAGTAGATAATTTTAAATTTTAACGTTAAATTTTAAAAAGTATGAATAAAACAATTTCAAAAAATCCTATTTAGAGATTTAAATAGGGGTAGAGGATATTAAAAGCTCTACTAGGAGGTACTCCATTAGCACTTCCTGCTGGACTTGCTGTTCCTGCTACTTCTGTAGGTATTCCAACAGCAGCTGCTGCAGCATCTGCAGCTGTTCCTACAGCTGCGGCTACAATTCCGATAGCATTACCTATGGCTGCAGCTGGATATGGAGCATATAAATTATATGATTATCTTTTCTCAGATGAAGAAAAACCTGTTAATAAGGGAAAAAATAATATAGTATCTAATTATCGTAATAAGATAACTAGTAAATTAAATTAGAGAAAGAAAATAACTAAAAATAATAAAATTACAGTAGGAACTGGAGATAATGCAGTAACTCTTACTCCAGAAGAATGGAGAAATTCACAAAGAGCTTATAATTTAGGAGATTTAAATACAGTAGTTGTTTCAACAAAATCTCCTACTAAAGTACAACAAAACATTTCATAGAAAAGAATTACAAGAATTCCATAGTATTATACTCCTAAATACAAAGCTAGGGTATCTGACTTAAACTTAAATTCTAGAGATGCAGTTATTACTAAATAGAGAGAATTAGAAAAATTCTATACTCCAGGTCAATTTAAAGATGATGGAATTTGGGGTGCTAATACTGAAGCTGCTTACTAGAAATTTTTACAAGAAACAAAACTTCCTACTAGTGAAACACCTACTTCTTTTACTCCTGTTAATTTATTACCAAATTTAAACTCTATAGAATCCATTCCAGAACAAATTACTTTGAGAACACAATAGCTTTAGCCTCAAATCACATATAATAGGGGTATGACTCGTAATTGGATTACAGGACATCTTAAGACTAATCCCTATCAATATACAGGAGCGCAAAGAAGAGCATTACGCTACTGGCTTAATGGAGATAGGGAAGGTTAGAACTATGATAAGAATCTATTAAAAGTGTTTGGTGATTTAAGTTAGTACGCTAAAAAAGGAGCTAAATTAGTTTCAGGAAATCCTATTGAAAGGTTTTAGCAAGGTAGAAATCTCCCAACAGCTCCTAAAGCTGAAGACAGATATAAGAACTCTTATAGAAGTTGGAATTGGCCTGAGTATAAGGAGGTTACTGCTGGTTCTAGATTGTTCCCAGGAGCTAAAATAAGTTAGACTATTGAAGGTTCTGATACAACATATATGGAAACTCCTCCAAGATTTCCTTTTGTAAAAGTAGTTCCTAGAGTAGCAAAAAATAATGCAAAAACTATAGAATGGAGAGATCTAATTACCGGGCAGACTTATCCAGAAGTTAGAAGAGGAAATTCACAAGAATATGAAACTTTAAAACGCAGATTTAATACTGCTTGGAATTTGGCTAAATAACATATTAACAAAAATTATCTTTTAAAATATAAAATTAATAATAATTTAAAAATCTTATTATGGAACAAATGTTTAATATTCCAGCGATTAAGTATATAGTAAGAAGTACTGGAGAAGAGGTAGAAGTCATTGATTTTGAAATTAAAGAAAGAGGAGGTAGAACTGAATTTGATTGGGTAAGTTATATTGATTCTAAAGGTAAAGAACATATTAAAGAAAAATTGAATATTCAATTTGATTTTAAACCTCAATCAACAGATATTTTTCAAAAAGTATTTAATGCTCCAGTATTTAAAGGTATGGCTACTGAAAGAAATCGAAGAATATTTGATTTAGCAAAAGAGCTTTATCTAGACAATAATAGAAATTACAGTATTATAGAAGCTGTAGAAAGAGCTACTAATTTTGTTGATAAAGTTGGAATAGAATTTGAAGAAAAATAATAATCCTTTTCGGATAGGGTTAAGCAGAACCTGTGAGTTGAATATATAATCAATCAAAGTATATTCAAGCACCTATTGCTTTAGTATAGACTATTAAAAAAGAATTGATATTAGATTAACTATCTAATATCTTTCTTTTTAAATTATATGAAATATATGAAAAAATTATTAATATTATTAACAATCGGATTATTTACTGCATCTTGTGCTAAAGATGACATAAAAGTCATTACAAATGCAGAGATTTACTCTCAAAAATTTGAAGATACTTTTGGAAAGATAGATCCAACTCAAACGTGGGGATTCTCAAATTCAACACGTTCAGCTAATACAAATGGTAATGAATGGGGTAACTCATATGTAGTTCCATCTGCAATTACCGAATCAGAATTAAATGATGTATTAACAGTATTTAATGAGGTTGGAAATGAATCTTATGTTTCCTTATTAGATTTAGATAAATTCTTTGTACAGCAAGTATATAAAGGCACAGCTACTTATAGAAATCATGCTGGACAAACAGTTGTTGGCTCACAACATATGGATTGGTTATGTACTGTAACAAATAAATATGTAAATGTAGTTAGTTGGTGGCCTTATGAAGAAGAGATAGTTACTGGAGCTAGTTATGACGACCACATTAATAACTTTAACAATGGAAATTGTAATGACTGGAATGGCATTATGCTAATGGAGAAGACCAATTCAAATAAATTCGGATTTAAGTCATCTGAAGATAATGGTCATGTATTCTACAATTTCCGTATGGAGAAGATTAATGGTAACTATTATGTAGGTTTTGACTTCGAAGCTAATGGACAAAATCCAAACGAACAAGTTGATAGAGATTATATCTACAACGATTGGATTGTAAAGATTGTTCCAGCAAGAGGTTATACTCCAGACGATCCTATTAAAGAAGAAGGACGTATTATCTGTGAAGATTTAGGTAATATTGGTGACTTTGATTTTAATGATTTAGTATTTGATGCTATTGTTCACGAATCAGGAAGAACTGAGATTACAATACTTGCAGCAGGTGGAACACTTGATATATCAGTAGATGGTGTAGATGCTGGACAAGTAATGGGAAAATTAGTAAATACTGGTTTAACAAAAGTTAACACTTATTATTTTGAATCTGAAAATTTATATGATAATTTAATAGACATTCCAATTATTGTATCAAAAACAACCCCTGCTGGTGTTGTAACATCATATGAACTTACCGCAGTGATGGGTAAAGCACCTCAAAAGATATGTGTACCAAGAACTTTTAGATGGTGTAAAGAATATAAATCAATTAAAGATGCTTATCCTGGATTCAAAGACTGGGTAAATAACAGAGAATTCTGGAATGGACAAGTAAACGAAGAATTAATATATGACGCAGATAAAATATAAGCAATACAATAATCCTCATCGTGTTATAGGTAAAGCAGCACATGCGAGTGAGATAAGCAATTAATCAAAACTTATTTCGAAGCACCTATTGCTTTAGTATAGGTAAACCTTCCCTTCACGGGGAAAAGCTGCAAAGCCAGGTAGAGGAAGTCCTGGCATTTAGGAGTATAGTTTAATTGGTTAAAATGTCTGGCTTACATCCAGAAGATGCCTTGGTTCGAATCCAAGTACTCCTACAAATAAAAATTCTGATATAGCTTAGTTGGTTAAAGCGCCATCCTGATAAGATGGAGATCCCTAGTCCGAGTCTAGGTATCAGAACTAACGGTCTATTAGTACAACGGCTAGTATATCTGACTGTCTATCAGAGGATGGGGTTTCGATTACCCCATAGACCGCTAAAATAAGGATCTCTAGCATAAGGGTTAATGCACCTGACTCATAATCAGGCGACTATCGGTTCAAATCCGGTGGGATCCACTAATAAATCATAATAGCCTAGTCGAAAGTAGAAGTTTCTGGGTGCTTGAAGGCAGTTGCTGGACAACGCAAGAGGTAAATTCTCCCTGAGGATAGATAAGTACGTACTGTTATGATTTATTATATCCAGTTGCCTGAGGGGTTTAAAGGGCTTGTCTGCAAAACAAGTTTTCGTTGGTTCAAATCCAACACTGGATTCTAAAAAATTTATAATATGGATTACACAAAATCAATAGGAAATGTTAATGAATTAAGATGTATTACTAAATTTATGTCAAAGGGATATGATTGTTCTATTCCTTATGGAGATAATGCAAAATATGATTTTATTGCTGATATAAATGGAAAATTATTAAAATTTCAATGTAAATCATCTCGTAATGTAAAAAAAAGTAATGGCGAAATTGATAAAGATGCTTTTCAAATTACTTGTACCCATACTACAACTAACACTCAGCAAACTATACGTCATAAGTATACAAAAGAAGATATAGATTATTTTTGTACTTGTTTTTTAGGTAAAGTATATGTAATTTCAGTAGATGAATGTTCCAATACTAAAACACTAAGATTAGCACCTCCATCTTATAATACAGAAACTTATAATAAAGCTGAAAATTATCTTTTTGATAATGTATTTAGTGAAGTATCTGAAGAATATGCTTCTTCTAAAGAAGTTTTTTTATCATCTAGACAAGAGAGTATCAAAAAAGAAAGATCTATGTGTGCTGAATGTGGAGAAGTGGAAGTTTATTATACTGGGGGTATTTGTCCAAAATGTTCAGCTAAACATAGAAGAAAAGTTGAAAGACCATCTAGAGAAGATTTAAAAGGACTAGTAAGAAATATATCTATGGTTAAAATTGGAGAAATGTTTGGAGTTAGTGATAACTCTATACGAAAATGGCTGAAAGAATATAATCTTCCATTTAAAAAAACAGAAATAGATAGATATGATGAAGAAACTTGGAAAAGTTTATAGATATAATATTCTAGGTGTCGCCTAACGGTATGGCGCTGGTTTTGGGAACCAGAACTAAAGGGTGTTCGACTCACTTCACCTAGACTATCAGTAGATAGTTCTTATTTAACTTAATTAATGTAAAATGAAGAAAGGTTTTATTTTAACATTTTTAATGGGATTATTAGTATCATTTGTTTCTTGTAATGGATGTAAAAAGAATGATGCTAAATTAGAATTGACTGATTCTGTTATTAAATTGGAAAATGTATCGCATATGATTTCCACAGATCGTCAACAGATGTTCTTACAAGTACAAAATGACTATCGTTGGTATGAAACTTGTATAGAGTTTGACAAATTTTTAGATGAAGAAAATGATGGAACAGTTCATGCTGTTGTTAATATTTTTCAAGCTATTAGCAATGTAGATGACCATAGTGCAGATGTAACTGTTTATGCTTTTACACATTTAGCTGATACTATGTCAGTATATCCAAAGCAAGGTTTCTGGGTTGAAGATATGCCTCTAAATGAAGAAGCTATCAAATTATCATGGAAAGAAGCTTTTGATAGAATGATGGCTACTAATGCTCCAAAACCTCATTCGAAACAGGCTTGTTTACGTAAGCCTATTGGTCCATCTGATTGTAATTCTCAATATGTATTCGGTAACATCCATTCACAACTCTGGGTTGATGCTGTAACAGGAGAAGTTAAGAATTCTAATCCTGCTTTCCCAGATAGCTTAGGATTTAAGATGCCACTTGGTGAGTGGCCCTAATCATAATAAAGATTCAATTTTAGTTATGGAGCTACGAGTTAGCTCCTTTTTACGCCGAATTGGCACAGCGGTCGACTGCACGGGATTTGTAATCCTGTTCCATTAAGGACACCTCCGTTCGAATCGGGGATTCGGCTCAAATATAATTATATAGTAGTTGCAAATGCTATATAGACGTAAGGCTAACAACTCTATTTGTTAGGGAAATCGTAAAGTTCACTATCTTGTACGACAGAAGATTGTCCGTAGTTCAGTATTGTCTTGTACATTTCGAGGAATTTACAAATACGAACTGTCGTGTTTAGCTGAAAAAGGGTTTGTAGTAGGCATAAGATTGGATAGGACAGAAACCCTGCGTCTTAATTAAGTAGACAACAGGCCATTGGGTAATTCCATAGGAGTGCTGTAACTCAATCTATGATTACTAATCAACAGGTGAAGAGGCTGTAGATTAGGCTTAGCATTGTGCCAGGTAAACAATGCAAATTGTGGAGTAGCCAAGTGGTCAACGGCATGAAACTGTAAATTTCACTCCTTCGGGATACGTATGTTCGAATCATACCTCCACAACTAATTAAATATGTGTAATATGGATGTAAAAAATAGAATTTAGACCGGAAGAATAGGTCTAACAATGGCTATTAATTATTTTACAATACAAGGTTATACTGTTTCATTACCTATTAATGATACACAATGGTATGATTTGATTGTAGAAAAAGATGATAAATTTATGACAGTACAATGTAAAGCTACTGCTACAGATGATGGACATATAGACTTCAGATGTACTGGAGGAACTAATGGAAAGATTTATGATCATGTTTTAAATCATAAAATAGATATTATTTTTTGTGTAAATAAGGATTTAAATGCTTGGGTAATACCAGTAAAAGATTTAATTGATGCAGATGTTAAAAATACTATTAGACTTAGGACAGAACCTACTAAAAATAATCAAGGATTTCAAACACACAAATATTTAATATATACTTAAAGATAATATTGGGCAATAGCGCAGGTGGTCAGTTCGCGCTTGACTGAAAATCAAGAGATTCTAGTTCAACTCTAGATTGCCCAACTATTGTAACTACTATAGATAATAGGGATCCAGTCTATAGTCATAAGAACTAGTATACAGGCATAGAAGATTCAGGTTCTTAAATACTTCAGTAGCATAATTGGAAGTGTAGCTTGACTCCAAATCAAGAAAGCGTATGTTCGATTCGTACCTGAAGTGCATTAATCCAGGATAGCTTAGTTGGTTAAAGCGTGTGATTCATAACCACAAGAGCATGAGTTCAATTCTCATTCCTGGGACATTTGGAGGTAGATTGCCGGAACGCTAACGGGCCTGACTTGAAATCAGAGGCAACCTTTGGGTTGAGTGGGTTGAACTCCTACATCTACCACACTTTGGAGAGAGCAAACCTAGAAGATAGGTATTTGACTGCTAATCAAAATGTTCATTTCGGTGAATACGGAGCGTAACCGTGCCTCTCCGCTAAAATTATTAATTATGAATAGACTTAGAATAGTAACTTATAACATTGATGGATTACCAGAAGTGTTAGATTTAAAAGAATTACCTTGGTATTTGAAACCAATATGTTGGATTTATAGATTATTTAAAGGTACTACACTTATTAAAATAAATGATAATAAAGATGTAACATCTAGAATCAAATCTATAAGTGAATATTTATTAAAGTTAAATGCAGATATAATCGGAGTTCAAGAGAATTTTAATTATAATAATGAACTTATAAGTAATCTGCAAAATAAATATATATTTGGAAATTATAGAGGAGGAATTGATTTCTCTAATGTAAGATGGATACCTTATCCGAAATTTAAAACTGATGGATTAACTTTTATGAGTAAAATCTCGTTTGATGAAGCTGATATAGTTAAATGGAATGATAATTGTGGATATATAAGTAGTGCAAACGATTTACTTATAGAAAAGGGATTCAGATTAGAAGTAGTTAGAATAGCTGATGATTTATATCTAGATGTCTATCTATTACATATGGATGCAGATTTCTGTAATATTGAATGTTCAGATTCTGAAGTAAGAGGATTACAATTAAAACAATTAGTCGATTATATTATAAAAAGAGATAGTTATAATCCTATTATAGTAATGGGAGATACAAATAGTTCTCCTTATTATAGTTGGGATATTAAAAATATAAACATAGAATTATTACATAGAATAGAACATGTTTCTACATTACATTGTGAAGAAGCTATTCCTTCTAATTGTAAAGATGTAGATAGAATATTCTTTATTAATAATGATAAATCTAAATATAAGTTAGAACTAGAAGATGTACGTTATGATACTATAATATTATCAGATCATAGACCTCTTATAGCAACATTTAAGTGGGACAGTGGCGCAACTGGTTAAGACGCACTTGACTTAGGATCAAGAAATCGAAAGGTTTTTGGGGGTTCGAGTCCCTTCTGTCCTACTAAAATTGGGGTATAGCTGGAAGGTCAAGCAAAAGTCCGTTAAACTTTAGATGTGGGTTCAATTCCCACTACCCCAGCTTAATATGGTGGTTATAGCTCAGTTGGTAGAGCGCCAGATTGTGGCTCTGGAGGTCGTGGGATCATACTCCACTAATCACCCAAAAATAACTAAAAAATAGGCTATAAATAAATTTTGATTTTTACTACTTGATTTATGTCAAAAAGTGTGCGAACACATTTGATTATTTTTCGAAGAAGATATATTTATTATGTTCTTCAATAGATAATTAGTTTAAATTTAAAATTTATTAAGACTATGGCAAAGAAAGTTAAAAATTTACTAGTAAGATTAGGAAAAGCATATATTGATGGCTATGCAAAGATGTATTATCCAGCAATTAAAGCAGGCTGTCATCCATACTGTTTCTAATCAGATAATTTAATTTAAATAGATAATTATGAGAAGAATTTTTTTATGTTTATTGTGGATTGCATTAGTAGAACCTAGTAATGTAGAATCTAATGAAATTAAATGTGTTCCTATAACTAAGGCTGAAAAGAAAAAAGATACAATTCCTGTATTAAGTAGAGAAAACCTTAGAAAGGAGCTTATTAAAAGGAATATTCCCCATTATGAAATAGTTGAAGCACAGGCTATTCTTGAAACTGGACATTTCACTTCTAAACATTGTAAAGAGAGAAACAATATATTTGGAATGAGAAATAGAAAAGGTTATAAATATTATAACAATTGGATAGAATGTGTAGATGATTATGAACAGAGGTTCAGTAAACGCTATAAAGGCGGAGATTATTTCGAATTCTTACGTAAATGTAATTACGCTGAAGACAAATTGTATGAACAAAAAGTAAGAAAATTAATTAAACTATGAAGAAAATTATTTTAGTATTTGCACTTTTAATTAGTGCTATCGTTGGAAACGCTCAAACAGCAGTTCAAACAAGTAAATGGTATGACAACATTTCAGTTGGTGCATTTGGTGGTGTAGCTACCCCATTAGATTTCAATTCTGTAACTCCCCTTAATTCTTTTGCAGGACTTAAATTACAAAAGAATTTTACTCCAGTATGGGGACTTCAAGCAGAAGGATTAGCAATGTTTAATGATAATCATTTTGCTGACAAGAAGACATTTGTTAAGTGTACAAATGTTGGACTCAATGGAGTAATGAATGTTTCTAATGCTCTTGGTCGTCAACGCAACAGAGTATTTGAAGTATTTGCAGTTGCAGGTATGGGTTGGTTACATTATTTTAACAATGCTAACTATTTAACTTCTAAGACTGGATTGGAATTCAACTTTAATCTTGGTAAAGGACACGCAATTAATATCAATCCTACAGTCTATTGGAATTTAAATAGAACTGGAGAAGTTGAATTTAACAAAAATCATGCTCAACTTGCACTTAGTATTGGTTATACCTACAATTTCAAGACTTCTAACGGAACTCATTCATTTAAGTTCTATGATGTAGGTGCTATGATTGACGAAATCGATCGTTTAAATTCAGAATTAGCAAAGAAGCCAACAGAAATTGTAAGAACTGAAACTAAAATTGAATATCTTCCAGCAACTACAGTTGTTAATAATCCTTATATTGTAATGTTTGCGAAAGGTAGTTCTAATTTAAGTGCTGCTGCTATTGAGGTTCTTAGGTCTATTCCTGCAGGAAGTAAAGTAAAGGTTATTGCAACTGCATCTCCAGAAGGTAGTGGTGAATTTAACTTTAACTTATCACAAGAGAGAGCAAATTCTGTCAAAAACTATCTTGAAGGATTAGACATAGAGGTTGTTTCAGCAACAGGACTTGGTGTTCAAGGGGAAACAAGTAATAGAGTTGCTGTAATAGCTGTTCAATAAAAGAGGAGTTAATCTCCTCTTTTTGCGTTCTTAGCTCAGTAGGCTAGAGCAACAGATTTTTAATCTGTGGGGCCTGGGTTCGAGTCCCAGAGATCGCACTTGATGCACCCGTAGCTCAGGGGATAGAGCAACTACCTTCTATGTAAAATTGGATGCTATGGCGAGAAATCCCATAGTAGAATCTCCCTAAAACGGTGGAAGTTCTTTTAATTAGTATTAATGCGAGTATTAATAACACGGTTACTATCGTAGTAACAAGGCGAATGATATTAATGCGTGAAGCCTAATCCTTCTTAGGGATAAAAGAGAAAGCAGAGAGCTAAAGATACTAAACACTAACCAATAATGTGTAAGGATAATACCGTGCTAAGTTGATAGGACATTAAAACGAATGGAGTATTGCAATACTTGCTACCTATCATAAATGTGTAGAGAGTATATAGGAGATATGGGGGAAATACATTGAATACCCTCACATTCCATTCAGATGTATCTGATAAGAATGCCTAAGTTGAAATTTATATCTTGAAAATGTGACGAGACTTTAGTGTCACAATAGTTCAAATTACGAGAAGAACAACATTGATAGATATATCTAGCTAGAAGTTCAATATGGTAAAGATGTATTCCAGACCACAACAATAAAGTTTTGGTGAGGGGAAGCCATATAATAACCTGTTTAAAAACATCTTTATTTGGCTATGGTAACATAGAGTGGTACGAAGCAGTGGGTCGCAGGTTCGAATCCTGCCGGGTGTACCTTTTATTAAAAATTAAATATTATGAGTTGGTTAAATTAGTCAAACAGAATGAAGCACCTTCTTTTTGCTATTCCTATAGGATTGGTATTCACAATTCTATGTGTATTAGGAGTAGCATTTGGAATGGAGTTTAAAGACCACTAGTATGGTGGCAAATTTGATTTCTTAGATATTGCTGCAACTCTTTTAGGAGGATTGATTGGACAAGTACTACAAGTAATTTTGTATTATGTCATATTCTGATATAAAAGAATTATGTAGAAAAGGAAAGACAGGAATGGTTCCAGGATGGAAAGGTTATCTAAAATGGAATTATTCTGAAGATGAATTATAGTTTATAAATGGAAACTATAAAATGTCCCAAAGTGAATTAGAAGATAAAATAATTAATAGAACTGATTTGTATTATATAATATGATATGTATAATTTTAATAATCGTATGTATGATAATTGCATATACACATCCGTGGATTGATTATTATACTGATTACAGAGGAATAAAACATTTAGTTTTATGGTTTACAAATGTTAAAGGAGAACGGAAATTTATTAATTTAATAGGTAGTCAAGAGTAATTGGCTACCTTTTTTTGTAGCATATGTATTTAGATAAAAGAAGATGGATTTATTTGGATATTAGAAATCCATTTAAAACAATGAAAAAACTGAAAGGTGTTTTTAAACCTTTAAAATGTCATTTTAAATGGAATACTAATGATGATTTGTTTCCTATGCTCTGGTGTTCTAATCCCGCATATATACATGTAATGAGTATAGATGTTGGTTGGAAGGATAAGTTTGATAGTCCAAGGTATGAATATCCTCCTGCAATTTGGATTCATATATTTAAACTAAATATGATTTGGTATTGGGAACTTCCGAATGAAAAATATATGGATGATTATTGGGAGCAAGCTCTTTGGTATTTATATTACTATAAAAATATTTCTTATGGAAGATTAGATTCTCCTAACATAGAAAAAGCTAAAGAATCTTGGCCTTGGTTAGATATGGAAACTGATGAATCAAGTTGGGATGATAATTATTTAATAAAATGAGTGTATTTTTTAAACATTAAACAATATTTTGAAAATTATGATACAATACATTAAAGTAGAATGGCCTGAAATTCAGGATTATATGAATCATCCAGATTATCAAAAAGAAGTAGGCTACGATCCAAATAAGGATTGTTGGTTTGTTCCAGAAGAATGGGATGATTATGTTAATGAAATGTGTGGTGGTGATTTAGAAGACGCATTAGGATGACTAATTATAAAATATACACAGACGGCTCTTGTAGAGCTAATGGAAATGGAGGAATTGGTATAGTATGGCTTAAGAATGATAAAAAAGTACTTGAATATTCTAAAGGATATAAGAATACAACCAATAATAAAATGGAATTAAGAGCAATAATGATTGCTGTTTTATCTATTAAAGAACCTATTGATTCTTTAGAAATTGTTACCGATTCAGAATATTGTATTGGAGTATTAACAAATCCAACTTGGAAACCTAAAAAGAATATTGAACTTATAAGAGTAATTAAAGAAGCTATATCAGCAAAACAAAAGTTAGTAAAGAGTCCTATTAAATGGACACATACTAAAGGACATGCTGATGACAAATGGAATAATTTATGTGATAAACTTGCTCAATCTGAAAGTAGTATGGTATGAAAAGAAAACTTTTAAGAAGGGGAACTGTCCTTCAACAGAAGGGAAAACCTTCAAAACTTGCTTATGTAATGGATATTTTTTCTAATCATATTGTTGTTATAATAGATGGTAAAAAATCTAATATAACAAATGGTATGCTAGATGAATATTGGGAATTATTAAATCCTATTAAAGACAATAGAATTGTATCTAATAAAACATTTGCTACTAGATTTAGACAATTCTTAAAGTGGATTCCAGAAGATTGGTGGATGTCACAACCACATTATTATGAGGAATTCCAGTATATGGATTATGTATCAGAAATGTTGTTAGCTTATCAAATAGATACTGCCACAGATGAAGATGAAGTTAATTATTTAAAAAGGATGGAAAAATTTAATCTATTATGATAACTGGAAGTGAAATATTAAAAGACCTACAAGCTGTAAAAAAGAAAGCAGAATTTGTAGAAGTTACCTATCCTAACAATTTGTTATGGCCAGATGTAAACAAACGTCTAGAAGAACTTATTTCAATAATTAAAAAAGATATGAAAATGTTTGGCTATGGATAAAAATGAATGTATTGATATTTTTAATAATATGGTAAGGGGAGACCCTGTATCTTTTAAAGATAAATTACTTCCTTTAGTTTCAGATTATTTAACAGAAATTAAGTATGAAAAATCTGATAGATAATAAAT
>Ga0265301_10000637_pt1 | contig 49164 bp, 38 predicted proteins | sample AusTroGonzalo_MG_2_FD_193488 | JGI IMG/M metagenome (GOLD analysis project Ga0265301, IMG submission 193488) | Bovine rumen microbial communities from tropical cattle in Woodstock, Queensland, Australia - Gonzalo_04 | ecosystem: Host-associated > Mammals > Digestive system > Stomach > Rumen ...
CGCTTGACCTGAAATGGTCTTTAGGTACGGTGTTGGTCTATCTGTTTGCCATAGTGTTGATGGGCGTTTTGGCGGGCATCACGCCTGCTGCCATCGCCTCGCGTTTCGAGCCGATTGATGTCGTGCGCGGCACCTATCGCCTGAAGACGAAAAGGGTGTTCAGCAAGGTCTTCATTGTGTTCCAAAACACGATTACGATAGTCCTTATTGCCATGGCATTACTGATGGAAGTTCAGATGCGCCACATGATGAGCCGTCCCATCAACATGCGCTCGGAGGGATTGTATTCGCTGAAAAACAGGGCGAAAGAGTATTCCGAAATTGCGCCGCTCATCGACCGTTTGGAGCAAATTCCAAATGTGAAGGCGGTGGGCTACGGACGCGACTATGCAGGCCACATGAGCATGAGCACCACCATCACCACGCCCGACGGCGAAAATGTGTCCGTCCAACTCATCCTTTGCGACGAGACCTATTTCAACATGCTTGATTTGCAGGTGGTTGAGGACTTTGGCGCACGCACCAATTCGGTCTGGATGTCGCGAACTACGGCTGAAAAACTCGCCTTGAATGATTCGACAGAGCAGTATTTTGTGCGGAGAATGAACATCAACGGTGCCAACCCCGAGTCTATTGGTGGCATCTATGAGGACATCCCGACGCGCTCGGCATCGGCTTCCGAGCCCAATCAATTATCGGCAGTCCTTATTGCCAAATCTGAAGACTTGATTTATGGCTTTGGCGTAATGATTGATGTTTCAGGCGATTACAAGGAGACCGAAAAAGCTATCATGCAAGCCTATGCCGACTATTCCGAGGAAAAGAACGGCACCTACGTGGAGCCGGCGGAGAACGGCTATGTGAAAGACCTGATCAATGTGTCACTCCAGCCTGCGAAGATGGCAATGCGCCTGCTCGAATTGTTCATGTTGCTGTCGATACTGATCTCCTTGCTCGGTCTCGTTGCCATGAGCACTTATTACAGCGAGCAAAGCACAAAAGGTATCGCTGTGCGCAAGGTGTTTGGCAGTAATGTCCATCGCGAGTTGTGGCGTACGGTGAAGGACTACATGGTTTTGGTTGGCATTGCCGCACTCATCGGCATCCCGCTCGCCGTCTGGTTCTGTGGCCGCTATTTGGACCGCTTCGCCTACCGCATCGGGCATTACGGTTGGATCATCGCCGTGGCGGTCGTCCTCGGTGTGTCAATGGCCTTCCTGTCCGTGCTTTGGCAGACATTGAAGGCCGCGCGGACCAACCCTGCGGAGGCGTTGAAGAAGGAGTAAGTTTCGTTCAGAAAAATGGGTTTGATGGTTGTTTTTCATTTGGAAAAGTGTATTTTTGCAGCGTTAATTCGTTTGAAAAATGCAGAAAAACTTGCGTAATATTGAATTTTGTAGTACTTTTGCATTACAAAACCTATAAAATGTAAAGCAATATGTCACAAACAACTATGTCCATTAGAGTTGATAGCAACTTGAAACAAAGATTCGATGTACTTTGCGATGAGTTCGGCCTCAGTAATACTGCTGCATTGATGCTGTTCATTAAAACGGTGGTGCGCGAATGTAGGATTCCTTTTGAAATCAAGGCGGATTCTATTGAAGAGAGTAGGGAAAAAGCATTGCTCGCTTTTGAACAAATGAGAGAAGACGTGGCAGCTGCAGGAATCCAAGACATGTCTCTTGATGAAATTAATGAGTTAATAAGAGAGGTACGCTATGGAAGGAAATGAAATCTATGCTGTCATAGACACCAATGTCCTTGTTTCTGCACTTCTTCCAAGTCAGAAGGTCTCTAATCCAACTATGGTGTTACAAGAGGTATTTAGAGGAAGGATAACGCCTGTTTATAACGAAGAGATACTTGACGAATATTTAGAAGTCCTGTCTCGGGATAAGTTTCATATTCATCCAACAAATATAGATATCGTTGTCAACTATATTAAGAGCAAGGGACTAAAACTTGAGAGGACCAAGTCTTGGGAGGGAGTTTTCCCCGACCCAAAGGATGTTGTTTTCTACGAAGTCACTTTGAGCAAGGATGATGCTTATTTGGTTACAGGAAACATCAAGCATTTTCCAAAGAAACCATTTGTGGTGACACCTGCTGAGATGGTGGCTATTCTTGGATTACCTAAATAAGACCTAAGTTTATAAACAATGAAATATGAAACAAATCTGTAAATCTCTCATCTTTTTGACGTTGATGCTCTTCTCCCTGGTGTCTTTTGGTCAGGGGCAAAAGCCTCAAGGCTCTTCTTCAACCTTTGTGGAGGACGAGCTCATTATCTGGCTGGAGCAGGGGGTGGATGTTTCGACATTTGTCGCCTCTGTTGATGCCGGAATCACGCCTAAACGACAGCTGTCGCAAAGGCTGAATATCTGGCTTTTTGAAATTGCCGATAAAGCTGAATCGCGTGAAGCTAAGATGGAGCGTCTTTGGAAGAATCCCTATGTGCGGGTCGTTCAGAACAACCACACTAATATCCAACTGCGTGAAGCCATTCCTGATGACCCTTATTATGGACAACAATGGGCTCCCGCCATCATGAACCTGCCACAAGCCTGGGAGGATTTCACCACGGGTGGCGTTACGTCAACGGGTGATACTATTGTGGTGGCCGTTATTGACGGAGGCTGTGATTGGACTCATGAAGACCTGAATTGCTGGGTGAATGCCCATGAAATACCCTACAATGGAATTGATGACGATGGCAATGGCTATATTGACGACTATCACGGTTGGAATGCATACAACCACAACGGTAATGTCGGAAGCAACAACCACGGTACCCATGTTTCGGGTATCATCGGGGCGGTGGGCGATAACGGGAAAGGCGTTTGTGGCGTGAATTGGAATGTTAGAATAATGCCCATTGGAGGCAGCTCGGGCAACGAATCCATTGTCGTTGAAGCCTATTCCTACGCATTGGAGATGCGGGCTCGTTATAATGAAACCAATGGAGAGGAAGGTGCCTTTATTGTGGCCACCAACTCTTCCTTCGGTGTCGATTACGGCAATCCTGACGATTATCCCATCTGGTGCTCAATGTATGACGAAATGGGCAATGTCGGCATATTGAGCTGCGGAGCCGGTCCAAACATGAATGTGAATGTCGATGTGGTGGGCGATGTTCCATCGGCCTGTCCTGGGGACTATCTGATTGGCATCACCAATACCACTTCCGCTGATGTGAAGTACGGCAGTGCGGGTTATGGCATCGAAAACATTGACATTGGCGCGCCAGGCACAAGCATCTATTCCACAACACCTAACAACAATTATGGGAGCTTGACCGGAACCTCGATGGCTACTCCACAAGTCTCAGGAACCATTGCGCTGATGTATGCGGCATTGCCTGAGGAGATGATGCTGGACTGCAAAAGCGACCCTGCCAGTTTCAGCCTGATGATAAGACAACACCTCTTCGAGGGTGCGGATCATCTGCCTTCGTTGGATGGTTTGGTGGCATCAGGTAGACGGCTGAATGCCTACGGTGCCATAGAAAGTGTTCTCAATGACAGCATTGTCCCTGTTTTAACAGGCGAAGTCAACATTACAGGTGAACCTTTCTTCGGTGAAACCCTGACTGCACAAACTGCTTTGAGTTCCACACCTGTCATTCCTGATTTGGGAGAATTGCATTATCAATGGCGTAGAGACACCATTGACATTGAAGGAGCTGTCTATTCAACCTACACGTTGACGGAAGACGACGTTTTCGAGAGCGTCTGTGTGCAGGTATCTGCCGAAAATTGCACGGGGTCAGTCACTTCGCTCTATTTCGGTCCCATCAAAAAGGCGGAACAACCTATGCCTGACGCCCCGCAGATGGAAAGCCGTACTGACACAAGCATCACCCTGGTAGCCATAGAAAACGGCGAATACATCATGAACGGTGGCGAATGGCAGGAGTCTCCATTATTCGAGGGTTTGACCCCCAATAGCTCCTATACTTTCAAGCAACGTTTGAAGGAAACCAGGTCACATTACGCATCCCCGGCAAGTCCGGAAGCGGTGTTCTTCACTTTGCCTTATGATCAGATGGGTGAAAACCATAGGGACACTTTCAAGATTTATCCTAATCCAGCCCAAGGTTGCATCACGATTGAAGGCTCAGGCACTTTGTTCGTCACCAACTCCCTTGGGAAGACCATTATGACAAAGGAAATCGCTGGCAAGGAAAGAATAGAGTTGCCTCAAGGAGTGTATGTCGTGAAAATAGGTGGTGAAACAAGGAAAGTTGTGGTGGAATAACAGGAAATCATGTCAAAACTCAAATCTAAAATACTGGTTGTCGACGACAATGCGGGCATCCGCTCGGCATTGAAGTTATTGCTGCCCATGCGCTTTGAGGAGGTGGAGCTGATTGCCTCACCCAAGGAGCTGATGAGCACGATGCAACGCTTCAAGCCGGATGTGGTGCTGCTTGACATGAACTTTGAGACCGACATCAATACGGGCAACGAAGGCCTGTTTTGGCTTTCCGAGCTGAAAAAGCATTATCCAGATGTGGAGGTGGTGTTGTTCACCGCTTATGCTGACATCTCCCTCGCTGTGGAAGGTATGAAACGCGGCGCCTTCGATTTCGTGGTGAAGCCTTGGGACAACGCCAAACTGCTCGCCACCCTCGAAGACGCCTGCCAAAAACACCGCCAAACCGCTCCGCATGAAGCAGCCACCACTTCGCCCGCCATGCATTGGGGCGATAGCGAGGCGATGACGAAACTGCGCTGTGAGGTGGAAAAGGTGGCTCCAACTGATGCTACCGTCTTGATTACAGGCGAGAACGGTACAGGTAAGGACGTGCTGGCCAACGAGATACATCGTCTGTCCCTTCGGGCAAGCAGACCTATGGTGAGCGTTGATACCGGTGCCATCACCGATACCTTGTTTGAAAGCGAAATGTTCGGCCACGTCAAAGGGGCCTTTACTGATGCCCATGCCGACCATGTCGGAAAGTTTGAGCAAGCTAATGGTACTACTTTGTTTCTCGATGAAATCGGCAACCTGCCCCTGAATCAGCAAGCCAAGCTGCTGCGAGTGCTGCAGAACCGTTGCATCACCAAGGTGGGCGACACCAAGTCGGTGCCCATCGATATCCGCCTCATCTGTGCCACCAACCGTGACCTGAGGGCAATGGTCAAAGAGGGCAGTTTTCGTGAGGATTTATTCTATCGCATCAATATGATGCCCTTGCACCTGCCGCCCCTGAGGGAGCGTCCTGACGAGATAATTAGTTTGGCTGAGCTATTCGTGAAGGAATTTGCTACTGCATATCCCCGCAAGGCAAAAGGTATCTCCGATGAGGCCAAACAGGTCCTGCTCCGCTGCCGTTGGAGTGGCAACATACGTGAACTGCGGGGCTGCATTGAGAAGGCGGTCATCTATTCCGAGACGGAACTTATCCGTGTCGAAGACTTGAAAATTGACGGAGCAGAGCTGATGGATGAAAACACGGCAACGATGGCCGATTATGAGGAGAAAATGATACGTGATGCCATGAAGAGATACAATGGCAACCTCACCCTCGTGGCCAAAGCTTTGGAGATAAGCCGTCCGACTTTGTATAACCGCTTGAAAAAGTATGGGATATGAGTACCTGGCAGTGGATAGGGGTGGTGTTAGTAGCAGTCGTTGCAGCCGCCTTGTTGACTCGGTATGTGGTACGGCGCAAAGACACTAAGAAGGTGTCATTTGTAATGGATGCCTTGGAGGACGGCGAATTGAACTTCTATTTTCGGAAGAAAACACCCCTGAACAAAGCACTCAACCGCATAAAAGGTATCTATGAACGTCGCAATGCCATCAACGAGGAGACCTCGTGGAGCAAGCTTTTCCGAGTGATGACGCACGAGATTATGAACACCATTGCACCTATTGCCTCGTTGAGCGATACGCTTTTGGAAGCGGAGGAAGTGGACGTGAAGACAGGCTTAGAGACCATCTCAACCGCTTCGAAAGACTTGATTCGTTTCGTGGAGTCGTACCGCAGCTTTACGCAGTCGGCTCAGCCTATTCGTAAGGCAGTAATGGTGGATGAACTGATGGAGCGGGTGCTGCGTCTCAACAAAGCCAAGATAACGGAGCAAGGTGCCACCTTGAGCTATTACCCCAAAGCCAAAGACCTGCTTGTCTATGCCGATGAGGGTCAGATAATGCTGGTAGTCAATAACCTAATCAAGAACGCTGTGCAGGCTGGAGCCAACGCTATCAGCATTACTGCCGACCTTGACACAGAGGATCAAACCATCATCCGAGTGGCAAATAACGGCAAAGCCATCCCGATAGCCAAGCAAGAGGAAATTTTTGTGCCGTTCTACACCACTAAGCCCAATGGCACCGGCATAGGCCTAAGCCTCTCTCGACAAATCATGATAAAGCATCATGGGACCCTTAAGCTTGAACAGAGTGACGAAAAGATGACGGTTTTTGCGATGATGTTTAAATGATTTTTGTTGTCAGTCTTGTTTTTTGCGTATTTTTGCACCGTAGCGAAGGACTATACTCTTTCTGAAACAAATTAAAACACAACGATATGAAGAAGTTACTCTTTATTATGTTTGCTCTGGCCTTGTCAACTGTGATGACGGCCGGCAATTTCGTGATGCTTTCCTATTCAGGTCGTTTCGAACTGGAAAAGCGTTTTTCTGACCCCAACTTGACGGTGCATTTCTACACCGATTCAGAAGTGTTCGCCACAGTTGAACGCTTCGATGCCCATACGATGGTCCTCGTTGACCATCAGGCCTTTGAGGACAACGAGGTCTATACCTTAATCTATTGCCCTCAAACAGAGCAAGAGGCGTATATTGGTGAGGGCGAAGCCCTGCTACGGACGGACAACTATATTATTGTCAAAGGCATGGCGATGCCTTATAAGAACGACGGCGCTGTGGCCATCTTCAACAAGAAGGCTCAACTCCCTCGATTGACTCGCGACTTCCCCGTGGTGACGGAGGTGAATCCTGTAATCCGTGAGATGCTCGACCAGGTCAACATGGACTCCTTAGAAGCCACCGTACAGCATCTGCAAGATTACCAAAGCCGGATTTGGAACTCTGATAATGCTTTTGCCGCTTCCGATTGGATTGCCGGTAGGATGGAAGCACTTGGCCTCGAAGTGGAGCAGCAGCCTTTTTATGCCAACACTTGGACGGGAAGTGGTCAGGCGGCACCCAATGTCATCGGCATCCAACGTGGCACGCTCTATCCCGATGTCTATGTGGTGTGCGGCAGTCACTTCGATTCCTTCTCTTATGAGGCCATGTATGGTGGCGGAACGGCTCCTGGCGCTGACGATAACGCCACAGGTGTGGCCAGCGTGTTGGAAAGCGCGAGAATTATGACGCAATACGAGTTTGAATACAGCATCATATACTGCGCCTACGGTTGCGAGGAAATGGGCCTATACGGTAGTGAAGCCTACGCCTCACGTTGCCAACAGGAAGGTATGGACATCATCGGCTATTTCAACAACGATATGAACGGCTACCTCTACGGCGACCAGATTCACATCGACTGCATTTATCCCAACTCAGTGGAACCCATTGGCACCTATTATATGAATGTCGGTGAGGTGTATTATCCCGAACTGCCCATCCGTCACGTCAACTTCAACCAAGGCGACAGCGATCATACCTCTTTCAACAACCACGGCTACATGGGTATCTATCCCTTTGAGGACTATCAGAACTATAGCCCTTATATCCACACACCTAACGATTTGATTGGAACGAGTGTAACGAGTTTCGAAATGGGTCAGCAGTACTGCCAGATGAATATTGCTTGCCTTGCGGAGATTGCTAATCCTGTGGGTAGTACGCCGCAGGTGTATTGCAATCCGGTGGTAGGTTTTGCCATCCAAGAACCTGTATTCAAAGAGATTTCATTTCTTACTCTTGAATGGCGGGCACCAGAAATAGGCTCAACAGGCGAACTCCAGCATTTTGATGTATATCGCGACAATGCCGTGATTACCACGCTGCAATTTGACCCCAATAATGATTATTATTATTACAATGATACAATCACAGTAGGCGCTCAAGCGGAATACTTCATCATGGCGGTATATAGCGACGGTTGCGAGGCCCCTTCGGAAACCTTGGTTGGTGAGGGCATCCCGAACGGTGTGAATGAGCTGGAAGACTGCAGCACATTGGTCTATCCCAATCCCTCCAATGGCACCTTTAACCTCAATCTTGGCGAAGGTCAATGGAACGTGGCGGTTTATGATTTCACAGGTCGCAAAATATATGAAAACCGCACGGAAGGCCATTCCACCCTCGATCTCGGAAATTGTAACAAGGGTATATACTTGCTGAAAGCCACGAATGGAAGCAGGGGAGTGGTTGCAAAAGTCGTGATACAATAATTGAATACAGATGAGAAAGCTGAAACCATCCATCCTCTCGGTCGTTATAGTTTGCTGCGTTCTGTTGACGTCGTGTCACAGCACTAGGCTGACCCATAGCAATCGCTCTGTTGACGACATCGCCAACCAGGTGTGGGTTTACAGCCAGACCCATCCTGATGGCTTCACGTTGAACCTCGCCTCTATGACCGAACCTGACAAGGGTATTGCGGTCTCCTATAAAGACACGCAAGGTTGCCACTCGCGTGAAAAACTGAATTATGTGATTGAACACGCGTTGTCACATAGTGGGTTCGTTGGCGGTTGGCTTGATGTCACGGACAGCCTATACTATTTCGACAGTTCACGTGTCTTCCCGGAGGACTCACTCGAAGCGGCTAAAAAGTTTGGCATCGAAAATGGACAAATCGCTATATTCATCATCTCGGAAGGGAAGGAAGTTCGTTTGAAGTAAGCTAATTAAGAAGTAGATACAAACATCAACAAGAAAATCAAATAAAGATGAAACAGTCAAAACTATGGATGCTCGCCGCCATCCTTATCTGCGGCGCAAGTTTGGTCGGTTGCGGAAACAACAACGCCAAGGAACAAACTAAAGGCAATCAGGTGGAAGGAAATGCTCCAGAGACAACGAAAGCGGAAGAGACCACAATTTACACCGCTGTTGATGCCTATCTGGTGAATGAAATTGGAAAAAACTATAGCCAAGGTGATGTATGTATTCCTTACGCTTTTCTGGTTGGTACTAACGAGGATAACCTGGAAGACATCCTCGTTTGGGGCGACTTCTGGGTGTTCAACTACGACCTTGTGGGCGACACTCTAAAAACTGTTTCGGGTGGCAGCCATCCCGGACTGATGCATGTGAGAAAGACCGAAAACGGTTATGAGGTGTTTGACTTTGACGAAGTGGCCGATGGTACCGATAATATGTCAAGTGCAAAGGAAATCTTCGGTGACTATTTTGACGTCTTCTGTGAAGTCAACGGTTATGCAGAGAAGCGTGAAGACATGAGGCTTCGTTTCACTTCCGATTATGTGAAGAAACACAATATGCAGGCCACCCTGCTTCAAGACTATGGCTGGCCCGCGGTGGTATTGCCGGAATAAACGAGAGGCTTCATTATGTCAGAAACTCTTGAGAGATTCTTGAACCGCGTGGAAGAGGCGGGCAGACAAGGCACTTTGGTGAAGATGACACTAAGTAAGCCTGTGCAGAAACACGACGAGTTGCGCAACATCTATGTGAAGCCTGTACTGATTAAGGAGAAACGGCTGTTCGCTTTCACCTATCATTACGAGCGTCGCGATGAGGTGAAAAACTACGATGTGGAACTGATGCTGGCCACGCTGAGGGAAATCGTCCCGAATCGTTTCCTTAACGCTGTGCTGTTCACGGTGGATGAGGACATCACTTTGTTGGTTTCCGGCAAGGGGAAGGCCACCATCCAAACCAAGAAGGTGCAGGAATGTCGCGAGCAGAATCTTGAACACGACAAGCAGAAAGTCCGCCTTATCAATCCTGCCAACACATGGTGGTATCAACTTGGCTTGACTACCCGCGAGGGCAAGATTACTGCCGACATGCAGCACAAGTTCAAGCAGATATACAAGTATGCCGAAATAGTGGAAAGCCTCATCAAGCCGATAAAGTTTGAGGGTACGGTTCATATTGCTGACATGGGGGCAGGGAAGGGGTATCTTACCTTTGCCCTTCATGAGTTGCTGACGCAGAGGCTGAACTTGGAAGTAGATATCAAAGGGGTGGAAATCCGTCCCGACTTGGTGCTAAAAATCAATGAGATTATCAAATCGTCAGGTTTGACGGGCTTGGAGTTTGTGGAGAGCAGCATCGAAGCATATCGCCCCGAGAAACTGGATGTGCTGATAGCCCTTCATGCTTGCAACACCGCTACGGATGACGCGATAGCTTCGGGTATCAAGGCAGGTGCAGAACTGATAGTATGTGCTCCATGCTGCCACAAGCAGATACGGCAGGAGATGGAACGCTCGGGTAAGGTCGACGCCATTACGCGCTATGGTATCTTTCTCGAGCGCCAAGCGGTGATGATTACTGACACCATCCGTGCCCTGATTATGGAGTATTTTGGTTACAAGACCCAGGTGATGGAGTTCATCGAGATGGAACATACTCCGAAGAACGTGTTGCTGGTGGGAAGAAAAACATCGAGAAACACAAAAGACCCGAAGATCGCACAGCAAATCAAGGAGTTGAAGGCTCAATACGGCATTGAGACTCACTACCTTGAAAAGGCTTTGGACTTAAAATTCTAATTTTCTACGAAAAAGCGTCGCACATTCAGAAATAATTCGTAATTTCGTGGACTTTTAGAAATCGAAAGAATCTATCAACTAAAAAATAGGAATTATGCAAAACATCGATTGGGCAAACTTAACATTTGGTTATTATCCAACGAATTACAATGTCCGCTGCTACTATCGCAACGGCAAATGGGGTGAATTGGAAGTCAGTTCCGACACGTCCATCAACATCCACATGGCTGCTACCTGCCTGCACTATGGTCAGGAAGCCTTTGAAGGCTTGAAGGCTTATCGTGGCAAGGACGGCAAGGTGCGCGTGTTCCGCTGGGACGAGAACTGCAAGCGTTTGCAGCGTTCGGCTCAGGGCATCATGATGGCCGAGGTTCCGGAAGAGAAGTTCTGGGAAGCCGTTGAGAAGGTCATCCGCCTCAATGCCGACTTCATTCCGCCTTACGAGACGGGTGCTTCACTCTATCTGCGTCCGCTGCTGATTGGCACGGGTGCTCGCGTGGGTGTGAAACCTGCTGACGAGTATCTGTTCATGATCTTCGTGACGCCCGTGGGTCCTTACTTCAAGGGCGGCTTCATGGCCAACCCCTACGTCATCACGCGCAAGTATGACCGTGCTGCCCCGCTGGGTACCGGTACGTATAAAGTGGGTGGCAACTATGCTGCCTCTTTGCGTCCGCACGTCGAGGCCTGCCATGGTGGCGAGTATGCCTGCGAGTTCTATCTCGACGCCAAGGAGAAGAAGTACATCGACGAGGCTGGCGCTGCCAACTTCTTCGGTATCAAGGACAACACCTACATCACGCCTCAGAGCACCTCTATCCTGCCTTCCATCACCAACAAGAGCTTGATGCAGCTGGCTGAAGCCATCGGCATGAAGGTGGAACGTCGTCCCATCGCTGAAGAGGAACTGGCTACCTTCGAGGAAGCTGGCGCATGCGGCACCGCTGCCGTCATCAGCCCCATCTCGCGTATCGACGATCCCGAAAACGGCAAGTCGTACCAGTTTGGCGACGGCAAACCCGGTCCTTGGAGCCTGAAGCTCTACAACAAGCTCCGTGGCATTCAATACGGCACCGAGCCTGATGACTTTGGTTGGACAACAGTTATCGAGGGCCTCTAAATCCGTGGCTTTTGAAAAAAATTCAAAAAATGCGTCACATCGTGGCGCATTTTTTAATTAATGTGTATTTTTGTGCCGAAAATAGTATCAACTAAATCATAGCGCTATGAAGAAAATTACTCTTGCCTTAATGGCTTTGCTGGCATTCTCCTTTTCGTTGAAAGCCCAGCAGTATGTATCAACCCAACCTTCCAACAGGAACGTCATCCTTGAGGAGTTCACTGGACGTGGTTGCGGCTATTGCACCGATGGTCACCGCATCGCAAATGAGATTATGGCTAATAACCCGGGCAGGGTTTGGGCTATCAACATTCACGCAGGTGGCTATGCCCAGACTTCCTATCCTAACATGATTACTCCGGACGGTAACACCATTCACGGTGGCTTCAGTATCAGCGGATATCCTACGGGTGTTGTGAACCGTTCTACTTCCAGTGGTATTGACAGAGGCCAATGGAATGGTCAAGCCAACAACCAGATGAACCAAGCCTCGGAATGCAATGTTGCCGGTATGGCGGTTATCAATCCTGAGACCCGTGTTGCAACGATTACCGTTGAAGTGTATTATACTGGCAACAGCACGGTTGACCAGAACTATCTGACGGTGGCTATGCTGCAGGACAGCATCCTCGGTTCGCAGGCTGATTATGGTAACTACAATCCTACCCAATGGGTCGGCAACCTGTATTGCCACATGCACATCCTTCGCGATGTCATTAGTGAAAGTGCCTGGGGCGATCCTATCAGTCCTACCACACAGGGTACGCTGATTACACGTACTTATGAGTATCAGATTCCTGAAGTCATCGGTAGCCCCAACGGCGTTGATGTTGACCTGAACAACATCTTCTTCCTGGCTTGGGTTGCTGAACGTCAGCAGGGTAATGCCTATCGTCCTATCATGACAGGCTGCGAACTTGAAATGGTGCAGGGTGTTGATGAACCCATTTATCCTACGATTAAGGGCGTCAGCCAAGAGAGCGCTGCCACTTGCTCACATACCAAGAATATTGAGGTGAACATCCAGAACATCGGAACGGCAACCTTGACCTCTATGACAGTTGAAGTTGAAGTGGAAGGCCAAAGCCAAACCATCAACTGGTCTGGTGAACTGCCTCAGTATGCTCAGGAAAAGCTTATTGCTTCCTTGGAAGTTCCTTTTGGTACCTATCCTGTTCATGTCTCATTGACTGAAGCCAATGGACAGCCTCTTGACAAGCATGCTACCGGTTCAGTAACGTGCCTTGAATGGGCCGACCTTGAGATTGAAGCTGATGAAGAGGAATTGCGTCTTGAACTGATGCAGGATAAGTTTGGTAACCACATCACCTGGGAATTCACCGCTTCTGATGGTACTGTGCTGAGCGCTGGTGGTCCTTACACCATGCTTGCTGCCGGTACGGGCACACAACTTCACATTGAGCACATCACAGTCCCTGCTGATGAATGTGTGAAGTTCGCCATCTACGACCAGATGGGTAACGGTATTTGCTGCTCCTACGGACACGGTTACTACATCGTTAAGGATAGCCAAGGTAATGTGCTGTTTGGTGACGAGGACGACGGCGAGTTTGGCGAAACGGCTTCCCACCTGATTTCGGTCAGAGGTCCTCAGGCTACCGTTGAAATTAGCGATACAGATGTCAGCAACGTGACCTACACCCATGCTGATTTTGCTGCCCACCTGACCTATGACGGTTATCCGGATGAGACGGGCTTCTACTGCCAGAAGGTGACCAGCCCCGAGCCTATTATCGTTAACGGCTTCCTCAACGAGTTCCACAATATCCTTGGCTTCACCGATGAACTTGAGGCTTCAAGCATCTATATGGTGAAGGCTTATGTGGTTGTCAACGGTGTGACCTATTATGGCACCGAAACCACTTTCCAAACTTGGACGGAAGGCGTCAACGAACTTGAAAGCAGCCTGAAGCTGTATCCCAACCCGACAGCCAGCGTTTTGAACGTCGAAGCTGAAGGCATGACTCGCGTCGAGGTGTACAACACCATTGGACAGCGTGTGATGATGCAGCAGGTTGACGGCAAGGCTCAAGTCAATACCGAGAGCTTGAACAGCGGTATGTATATCATCCGCATCTACGCCAACGATGGTTCCATGCTGAACCGCACTTTCTCGGTGGCTCGTTAATCGTACCACAAGATGAAACAAAAAAGCCGCTTCGTTTGAGGCGGCTTTTTTTGTGGTATATAGGACCGAACCAAGAATACTATTGAAGGTTAGCCCGCAATCTTTTTAGACTTAGACAAGCCCTTTCTCCTTCAACAACTCTGCCATCTGAACTTGCAGTTTCTTTGCTTCTTCACCAGCTCTAATAGCAAAGTCGCTGCCATTGGAAGCATAGATAATGCCTCTTGAAGAGTTGACCAACAGCCCACATCCATCGTTCAAGCCGTTGTGTGCGACGGCTTGCAAGTCGCCGCCTTGGGCACCTACGCCTGGGACGAGGAAGAAATAGTCGGGCAACATCTTGCGGATTTCCCCTAATTCTTCGGGATGGGTGGCCCCCACCACGAACATCATCTGCTCAGAAGTGGCCCAAGTGGTGGCAGTTTGCAACACCTGTTGATGCAACATCCGTTCACCAACATTCAGGTATTGGAAGTCTTGGGAACCTTTGTTGGAAGTCAAAGCCAGGAGAACAACCCATTTGCCCTCGAAGTTGAGGAAAGGCTCTACCGAATCCTTGCCCATATAAGGGGCTACCGTCAGGGCGTCAGCTTTCAAGGTGTCGAAGAAGGCTTTGGCATAGTTGGCTGAGGTGTTGCCTATGTCGCCGCGTTTGGCATCCGCGATGATGAAGATGTCGGGATGGTTCACCTTAATATATTGAATGGTGTGTTCCAGGCTTTGCCAGCCTTTGTGCCCGTACACTTCATAGAAAGCTGTGTTGGGCTTATAGGCCACCGCATACGGCGCGGTCTGGTTGATAATCTGCTTGTTGAACTCAAAGATTGGGTCGTCCATAGCCAAGAGCTCCTGCGGAATCTTGTTGATGTCGGTATCCAAGCCGACGCAAAGGAACGACTGCTTTTTCTTGATTTGCTCGAAAAGTTGTTGCTTGTTCATATTATTGTTCTAGGTTTTCTTTCAGTCTTTCAGCATTCTCCGCCATCTGCAAGCGGTTGATGATCTCATCCAAGTCGCCATCCATAACGGCGGCGAGGTTGTATACGGTCAGGCCTTCCACACGATGGTCGGTGACGCGGCCTTGGGGATAGTTATAGGTGCGGATTTTCGCAGACCTGTCTCCGGTGGAGACCATAGTCTTGCGCTTGGCAGAGATGTCGCCTATGTATTTCTGGTACTCCATATCGTAGATGCGGGTACGCAGTCTCGAAAGGGCTCTTTCCCTGTTTTTGGGTTGGTCGCGGGTCTCGGTACATTCGATGAGGATTTCCTGCATCTCGCCCGTATTGGGATTCTTCCACATATAGCGCAAGCGTACGCCCGATTCCACCTTGTTCACATTCTGGCCACCGGCACCTGAGGAGCGGAAGGTGTCCCACTTGATTTCGCCTTCGTTGATTTCTACGTCAAATTCCTCGGCCTCGGGTAATACAGCAACAGAAGCAGCTGAAGTATGGATGCGGCCTTGGGCCTCGGTCTTGGGTACGCGCTGCACACGATGTACACCTGATTCAAATTTCAGGATTCCGTAACATCCGTTGCCCGTCACGCTAAAATCGATTTCCTTGTAACCCCCGCTGGCACCTTCGCTTACACTCGTGACTTCCACCTTCCAACCTTTGTTCTCACAGAATTTGGAATACATTCTGAACAGGTCTCCAGCGAAGAGGCAGGCCTCGTCGCCGCCTGTGCCGGCTCGAATCTCCATGATGGCGTTCTTGCTGTCCTGCGGGTCTTTGGGAATCATCATCACACGGATGTCCTGCTCCAGTTCTTCAATACGAGTTTGCGCGGCATCAAGCTCCTCTTGGGCCATCTTGCGCATCTCTTCATCCTTTTCGGTTGTCAGGATTTCTTTGGCTTCCTCGATGTTGGCCTGCAAGGTCTTGTATTCCTTGAAAGCCATTACGATAGGCTCCAAGTCTTTATAGTCCTTGTTGAGCTTTACGTACCGTTTCATATCGGAAGCCACAGCTGGGTCAGCCAATTGCTCACCCATCTCTTCCCATCGGTGCTTTATCGTTTCGAGTTTTTCTGTGATGTCCATGGTTTAGTATTCAAAAGTACCAAACTCACTCTTGATGGTCAGCTGTTTCATCTCCGAAGCCTCCACATGGCCAATAATCTGGCTGTTGATATTGAACTGTTTGGCAATGGCAATCATCTCGTTGGCGGCCTTCTCGTTGGTGTAGATTTCCAGACGGTGGCCCATGTTGAAGACTTTGTACATCTCGTGCCAGTCGGTATCTGAGGCGGCTTGAATCATACGGAACAAAGGTGGCAGCTCCAGCATATTGTCTTTCACGATGTGTAGTTTGTCCACGAAATGCAGCACCTTGGTCTGCGCACCACCGCTGCAATGGATGATGCCATGAATCTGCTTACGGAAGTCCTTCAGAATCGGAATCATCAGCGGGGCATAGGTGCGGGTAGGCGAGAGGATGAGTTTGCCTACATCCACGCCTGGCACCTCGGTGGGGTCGGTCAGCTTGTGCGGACCGGAATAGACCAAGTCTTCGGGGATGCTGTGGTCGTAGCTTTCGTCGTATTTCTCGGCCAAATAATGGTTCAGCATATCGTGGCGGGCAGAGGTAAGACCATTGCTGCCCATACCGCCGTTATAGCTGTCCTCGTAGGTGGCTTGTCCGTAGGAAGCAAAGGCCACGATGACATCTCCGGGCTGGAGGTTGTTCTCAATCACCTCGTCGCGACGAAGGCGGGTCGTCACAGTACTGTCTACGATAACGGTACGCACCAAGTCGCCCACATCAGCCGTCTCGCCCCCCGTAAGGTAGATGCCAATACCGAGCTTGCGCAGCTTCTCCAAGAAATGCTCCGTCCCGTTGATAAGGGCCGAAATGACCTCTCCAGGAATCAGGCTCTTGTTGCGCCCAATGGTGGAGGAGAGGAGCATATTGTCAGTAGCACCCACGCAGATGAGGTCGTCGGTATTCATTACGACGGCATCCTGCGCCACGCCTTCCCACACGCTCATGTCGCCCGTCTCTTTCCAATAGAGGTAGGCCAGCGAGGATTTGGTTCCTGCGCCGTCGGCATGCATGATGTTGCAATACATGGGGTCACCTCCGAGGATGTCGGGGATGATTTTGCAGAACGCGTTAGGGTAAAGCCCCTTGTCGAGGTTCTTGATAGCGTTGTGTATGTCTTCTTTCTCTGCGGATACGCCGCGTTGACTATAACGATTGTCCATTATTTGAATTTCAGTTTTTTATCCTTAGTATCAAACTCGAAGTTTCCGAGTTGCTTCATGTTCTTCTGTCCGATGACCCATTGTTCGACCATCTTCTTGACGACTTTGCACTCCACGTTGTAGAGCGAGCGACCCGCGATTCTCACTTCCTTGATGACGAAGATGGCGTCGTTGGCGATGCCTCCTGTGGAGAGAATCTTGTCCACATCGCCCTTGAAGTCGTCGGCTGAGATGCGTCCGTTCTTGAGCAGCTCCAAGGCGCGGCTCTCTGAGACGCAGAAGTCGGCATTCTGACTATAGGTGAAGGGCTCGTTGTAGCCGTCCACATTGGCGAAGAAGGTAAAGTAACCCTTGCTGGTGATGGTGAACATCTCAGTCTGGTCTTCCTGCGGGTTGATGGCGATGTTGACGGTGCCGCCTTCCTTGATTTCGGTACGTGGCACGTAGTCCTTGCTCAGGATGCGGAACTCGGTACGGCGGTTCATCTGGTGGGCTGCTTCCTTCACCTCGGTGTTGGGCAGTTTGTTGATGAAGTCTTCGGTAAGTTTCGTTCCGGCCTTGAAGGTGTAGCCCTTCACGGTGATGTCTTTCTGGATGGTGCGGGGCACTCTTTCACCATAACCCTTGGCCGTCAGGCGTAGCGGGTCGATACCTCTTATGATAAGATAGTCGACAACGCTCTGGGCACGTTTCTGCGACAGGATGTCGTTGTGCTCGTCTGTGTCACGCGCATCGGTATGCGAGGCCAGCTCGATGGTGATGGTCGGGTTGACTTGCAGGGTCTCGATGAGGCCTTGCAGCGAGTCTTCAAACTGGGGCTTCAGGTCCCATTTGCCCAGGTCGTAGAGGATGTCGGGCAACATGATGGGCTCCTGCGGGATGGGTTCGATGTCGTATTCTTTCTCTATGTCTTTGCTGAACTCCAGTCCGATGGTGGTCTCTTGTGCGGTCAGCGTGAAATAGTTGTCTTTGTCGATGGTGATGTCGTAAGTGGTGTTCTTGTTGATTTGGCTGTCGCTGAAGTTGAAATAGCCCTTGTCGTTGGTACGGGTCATGATGTTGGAGCCATCGCTGCCAATCAGGCGGACAGCGGCGTTGCTGACGTACTGCTTGGTCTTGGCGTCCTTGACGGTACCCGAGAAGGTGAAGAGGATAGGCGGCTCCTCAAAGTAATAGATGTTGTCCAAGCCGCGACTGTTGCCACGGTTGGATGAAACAAAGCCTCGCTCCTCGGTGGGGTGGAACACGATAGCGAAATCGTCGCCCGTCGAGTTGATGGGGTGCTTCAGGTTGCGTGGCTCGCCCCATTGTCCGGTGCTGTCCATCGAGCTGACGAAGATATCCAGACCGCCCATGCCGCCGTGTCCATCGGAGGCGAAGTACAATACGGTATCGTAACGCAGGAAGGGGAACACCTCGTTGCCGGCTGTGTTGATGCGCTCACCAAGGTTGAAGGGATGCTTGAAGGCCTCGTTGGTGTTGTCGCGCATGGCGACCCAAATGTCGTTGCCTCCAAAGCCGCCTTTGCGTTCGGCAGCAAAGTAGATGACCAGCTCGTCATTAGTAAGGGTGGGGTGGCCCACGATATCCAAGGTGTCGACGCCGGCAATCTCAACGGGACGGGGGTCGGAGAAGGTGCCTCCGCTCTTGCCTGCCACCAGGATTTGGCAGCCGTTTTTCTTATGGGCATCGCTGAGGCAACGGGTGAAGTACATCTTGGTGTATTTCGAGTTCATGAAGGGTGCGCCTTCGCTGGCGGTGGTGTTTACCGACTCACTTTCATCGGCCAAGACCGGGGTGCTCCATTCGCCCTTGCGGTCTTGCTTCGAGATGAAGAAATCGGCAAACTCCTGTCCGGTGATGCCGTCTTTCTCCTTGCCTGTGGCAGATTCGCGGTTGGAGGTGAAGATGATTTCGTTATAGTTGCTGTTGAGCCAGGTGGCGCAGTAGTCGGAGTCTTTGGTGGAATTGATTTTCTTTAGCGCCGTAAGCTCATATTTCGATGGGTTTTCGAGCCATTGCTGAATCTGGGCTGTGGTTTCCACCCCCAAAGGCCCTCGGGGGTCGTCGGGTACCTTCTCCGCATAGATGGCATACATCTCGCTGGCTTCCTTAAACTTCTCGTTGATCTTATAGGTATCGGCCAGATAGAGGTACACCTCGGGATGGGCGTTGGGATAGTCGGTCTTCAGCAGACGCTTGTAGTAAGGCTCGGCACGTTTGGTGAGACCTATCAGGCGGTAGCATTCGCCTAGTTGGAAGTTGATGCGGTTGCGTTCTTCCTTCTTGTTGCGGCGCACCTTGCGGTAGGCTTTCTTGTAGCGGTCGGCAGCTTCGGTATACTGTTTGCGTCCGAAGGCGAGGTCGGCGTTCTTGGCGGGGTTTCTACGTTGGGCGTAGAGGTCGCCGTTCATGAAGATGAACAAGGCCGACAGGAGGATAAGGATGTATCTTTTCATAGACATGAATTCTCTTTTTCAATAACGCAGATGGCGCGTTTTTATTATCGGACAAAGGTACAACAATTCCTCGAATCCGAGTGGGATTTACAATAAAAAAATCCCGCCGTTTCCAGCGGGATTTTCTTGCAAGCAGTTTAGAAGGTTAATTATGATGATTTAATCATTTCTTCTTTTTGCTGTCGTTGGCCTCTTCGATGGCCTTGTCCTTTTCGCTACCCTTCATCAAGACATAGGCGAAAGGCGAGGACAGGAACACGGACGAGAACGTACCGGCCAACACACCCACCAACAGGGCGAAGATGAAACCACGGATGGTGTCACCACCGAAGATGAAGATGGCGAGCAACACGACCAAGGTCGAACCTGAGGTGTTGAACGAACGGGTCAAGGTGCTGTTGACAGCGTTGACCATGTTCTCTTTCCACGTGGCCTTCGGGTGCAGGTTGACGTTTTCACGGATACGGTCGAAGATAACCACCGTAGCGTTGATGGAGTAACCGATGACGGTCAGCACAGCAGCGATGAAGCTCTGGTCGACTTCCATGGTGAAGGGCAGGACGTTGTAGAACAACGAATACATACCCAACACGATGATGGTATCTTGTGCCAGTGCCATGATGGAGGCCACACCATACTGCCACTTCTTGAATCGGAGGGCGATGTAGCAGAACATCAGGGCGAGGGCCACGATGATGGCGATGATGGACTTGCGGGTAACGTCGCTGGCGATGGTGGCGCCCACCTTCTGCGTGCTTAGGATACCCACGGTCTCATCCTCTGACGAGAACTGAGCCATAGTCAGGTCGTTGTTGTAGAGGCCTTTCAGACCATCGTACAGGATGACTTGGATGACGCTGTCGACGGCGGGGCTGTCGTTCTTGATCAAGAACTTGGTGGTGATCTTCACCTGACCGTTGGTACCGTAGGTCTTCACTTCAGGTGTCGACCAGTCTTCCACGGTTTGGTCGGCTCTCATGCCGAGGGCGCTGTGGATGGCGTTCTTATCGATGTTGACGTCTGACAAGACTTCACGCACTTGCTCAACCTTCATGTTCGGGTTGTCGAATTGGACGACGTAGTTGCGACCGCCCTTGAAGTCGATACCGAGGTTCAGGCCACGGATGCCGAGCGAACCCAAGCTGACGATGAGGAAGCAGATGCAGATGATGAAAGAGGTCTTGCGGATGCTGATAAAGTCGTAGTGCTTATCCTGCAGGAAGTTGCGGGTCAGGTTGGTGCTGAAGCTGATTTCCTGTTCCTTCATCAACATGCGCTCGAAGATGAGGCGCGAGATGAAGATGGAGGTGGCAAGTGAAGTCAGGATACCGATGCAGAGGGTGACGGCGAAGCTGTGGACAGGACCCGTACCCAAGATGATCAGGATGATACCGGTAATCAAGGTGGTGGCGTTACCGTCGATGATGGCGGAGTAAGCGTTCTTGTAACCGTCGGAAATGGCAAGTCTCAAACCCTTACCGGCTTTCACCTCTTCCTTGATACGCTCGAAGATAATCACGTTCGAGTCAACGGCCATACCCAAGGTCAACACGATACCTGCGATACCGGGCAAGGTCAGCACGGAGCCGAGGCAAGCCAGCACACCGAACAGGAAGAACACGTTGATGATAAGGGCGATATCGGCCACGAAACCGGCTTTCTTGTAGAAGAACACCATGTAGACCAGCACGAGGATGAAGGCGAACACCATCGACCACATACCTTTCTGCACGGCTTCCTTACCCAGCGAAGGACCAACCACCTGCTCCTCAAGGATTCTTGCGGGGGCGGGCAGCTTACCGGCCTTCAGGATGTTGGCCAAGTCTTGGGCTTCCTCAATGGTCATGCCACCACCGGAGATTTGTGAGCGGCCACCGCCAATCTCCTGGTTCACGACGGGATAGCTGTAGACGTAGTTGTCGAGCACGATGGCAATCTGTTTGCCGATGTTCTCGCCCGTGAGGCGCTTCCAAATCTTGGCGCCTTCAGCGTTCATCTGGATGTCGACCTGCACCTCGTTGCTTTGACCGTAGTCTTGACGGGCATCGGTGATGACTTCACCACCCAGGGCGCACTTGTTGTCGCGCGAGGTCTTCAGGGCCACGAGCTCAAGGTATTCAGCTTCACCTTGGGTGATTTCGGGCTTCACCGTCCAGGCAAATCTCAAATTGCGGGGGAAGATGTTCTTCTCAATCACCTCGGCCAACATCTTGTTGATGACGGCGGTGTCCTTCACCTGAGCGATACCCACGCGGGCGGTCTCACCCGGCACAATCTGACCCGACTGGTTCTGATAGTAGGAAGGCTGCAGATAAGCATACAGCGGGTTGTTCTCGCGGTATTGGTTGAGGGCTTCGTCCTCCGAGAGGAGGGTCTCGTCAGCCTCTTCCTTGTTCTCGGCCAGTTGGTCAAGCAGGGTGGTCTCGGTGCTGTCGGCAGCGGCTTCGGCCACTTCTTCACCTTCGGTCAAAGCGGTCTCGCCTTCTTCAGCGGCGGGAGCCTCTTCTTCCACGGCAGGAGTCTCGTCAAGGGCGTTCTTGGCCTTGCGGGTTCTGGCTAACTCAGCGTTGGCCTCGTCGAAATAACGATAGAGCTCGCTGAAGTTGTAGGTCTCCCAGAACTCGAGTTGGGCAGTACCCTGGAGGAGCTTACGCACACGGGCGGGGTCCTTGATGCCGGGCAGTTCAACCAAGATGCGTCCGCTGCTCTCCAGCTTCTGGATGTTGGGCTGAGCCACACCAAAGCGGTCGATACGGGTGCGCAGGATTTGGAAGGAACGGTTGACGGCGTCTTCACTCTCGGTACGCAACACCTTCAGCACCTCGCTGTTGGTGGAGTTGACTGTGATGCCCTTGTCCTTAAACTCATATAAGAAGATAGAAGCCAGTCTTGCGTTGGGATCAGCTTCCTCGAAGGCTTGGCCAAACAGGGTGACGAAGTCGCCCTGGCTCTTCTCCTGACGGATGGTGGCCATTTCCATAGCCTGAAGGAAGACGGGGTCTTGCGAGTGGCCCGAGAGGGCATTGACGATGTCTTTCACCGAGACTTCAAGGGTGACGTTCATACCGCCCTTCAAGTCCAGACCCAAGTTGATTTCTCTTTCCTTAGCATCGCGATAGGTGTACTTCTGTACCAAGAGGTTGTACACGTTCACGTTGCTGATCGAGTCGAGGTAGTACGTCTCTTTCTGATCTCTAATGATGTTGTACTGTGCCTCGCCTGCGTTTGCAAGTTTGCTAGCCTCTGCCTCAGCGTACTTTGCAGCTTTCCTTTCCACTCGCTTGGTCACCACGGTGAACGACAGCTGATAGAGGAAAATCAGCCCAAAGATGATGGCTAACGTCCTGATTGCTCCTTTGTTTTGCATTGTAAAACTGTTTTAATTATTTGACTTTTAATATATTGATTATTCCTAATTGGCATAAATACCCAAAAATGAGCCTGCAAAAATACGAATTATTTCTATTTGTACTTCAACCACTTGAAAATTTCCTTGTATGAAAGTTTTTTGCCGTACATCAGGATGCCTGTGCGATAGATTTTTGCCGCTACCCAGGTCATCAGGACAAAGGTGCCGGCCAGAAGGACTACCGAAACCACAATCTGCCAAATGGGCACGCCAAAAGGAATCCTCACCATCATCGAGATGGGCGAGGTGAAGGGAATCATCGAGAGCCAAATGGACAAAGAGCTGTCAGGATTGTTGACGATATAGAACGAACTGATGATGGCCACCATCAAGGGGATGGTGACAGGCAACGAGAACTGTTGCGAGTCGGTATTGTTGTCCACCAGCGAGCCGATGGCGGCATACAGGGTGGCATAGAGCAGGTAGCCCAGGATGAAGAAGAGGATGAAAGTGGTGATGATGGTGCCGAAGTCGATGGAATGGACAATCTGCAGGATGTTCTGCACGCTTTCGTTGCCCATGATGTCGTTGTTGGTGATTTCCTGGGCCATCACGGTGCCCGACGACAGCATCTCGGGGTTGCTGAGGCCGATGAAGGCGCTGAAGCCGACATAGAGCACACCCGTCAGCACAATCCACATCACGAACTGGGTGAGGGCCACTAAGGAGACGCCGATGATTTTGCCCATCATCAGCTGGAAGGGCTTCACCGAACTGATAATCACCTCGATGATGCGGCTGGTCTTCTCTTCCGAGACGCCCTGCATCACCTGTCCGCCAAAGAAGATGATGAACATATAGACCAGCACGGCCAGGATGATGCCCAAGGTGAACTGCACCTGGGTGAAGGTCTCTTTCTCGTTGCCCTTCTCGTCCATGCGCATCACCTGCAGGTTGACGTTGGTCTTTACGGCATTCACAATCTGCGGGTCTACACCGTTGGCCAGCAGTTTCTGTTCTTCAATCTCTTTCTCCATCACGCTGCTGATATAGGTCTCCATCTCCATCGGCACCTGACGGACGCTGTAGATGACGGCGTTCGAGGGGATGTTGAGCTGGGTGGGCGGCACGTAAACCGCCATGTCGAACACGCCGCTTTTCACCATCTCCTTGACGGAGTCGATGGGCTGACCGGGCATGGTGACGAAGGTGTGCTGCTCGTTGCTGGTGAAGTGGTCTTCAAACCAATGGCTCTCGTCGACGACCGCTATACGCATGTGGTCGGTGTTGGCGTTGAGAGCCAGCATGATGGGGATGATATAGATGGCCGCCAAGAGGATGGGGCCGAGGAAAGTCATGATGAGGAAGCTGCGCTTGCGCACTCGCGTCAGGTATTCGCGCTTGATGATGAGTCCAATCTTGTTCATGAGGCTTGTTTTTGTGATTGCACTTCCTGGATAAAGATGTCGTTCATCGAGGGCAGCACCTCTTTGTAGGAGACGAGATGCCCTATCTGTAGCAGCTGTGCCAGCAGCTCGTTGGGCGAGGCGCTGTAGGTGGTCAGCTTGATTTCGTCGTCCACGTCGGTAGGCTCCACCCTTATATCATTAAAGGTGTCGCCCAAGGCGTAGAGCGGGTGGGGGTCGTCGGTACGCACCACGATTTCACGCTTGTGGGTGTCGTGTTGCCGTTTGATGTCGCTCACCTTGCCTTGCAGGATGCTGTGGCCCATATTAATTAAGGTGATGCTGTCGCAGAGCTCCTCGACGGAGGCCATGTTGTGGGTCGAGAGCAGGATGGTGGCGCCTTTGTCCCTCAGTTCGAGTATGGCTTCCTTCAGCAGGTTGGCATTGATGGGGTCGAAGCCGCTGAAGGGCTCGTCGAAGATGAGGATGTCGGGCTCATGGATGACGGTGGTGACAAACTGTATCTTCTGCTGCATGCCCTTGCTGAGCTCTTCCACCTTCTTGTCCCACCAGCCTCCGATTTCAAATTTGTCGAACCATTCCTTCAGCCTCTTCTGCGCCTCGGCTTTCTTGATGCCTTTCAGCTCGGCGAGGTAGATGGCCTGCTCGCCGACTTTCATCTTTTTGTACAGGCCGCGCTCCTCGGGCAGGTAGCCGATGCGGGCGATGTGCTTCTGGCAGAGTCTTTCCCCGTTGATGCACACTTCGCCGCTGTCGGGGGCTGTGATTTGGTTGAGGATGCGGATGAGGGTGGTCTTGCCGGCACCATTGGGACCTAAAAGACCGTAAATGCATCGCTCAGGGATGTCGATGCAAATACGGTCTAAGGCGGTGTGGTCGGCGTATCGTTTCGTGACCTCGTTAACGGATATTTTTGTCATTAGTTGAAGTAATCTTTTATCTTACTGAAAAAACTCTTTTCCTCCGCTGTGGGGTTGGGCTTGAAGTTCTCCGACTGGGCCAGCTGTTGCAGCAGCTCCTCGTCTTTCTTGCTGTATTTCTTCGGAATCCATACGTTCACGTTCACCAGCATGTCGCCGCTGCCGTAGCCGTTCAGGATGGGCAGTCCCTTGCCTCTCAGACGCAGCACCTTGCCGCTCTGGGTGCCAGGGGCAATCTTCACCCTCACCTTGCCGTCCACCGTGGGCACTTCGGCCTGGGTGCCGAGGATGGCCTCGGGGATGGTGATGAACAGGTTGTATATCAGGTTGCTTTCGTCGCGCTCGAAGTCGGGATGGGCTTCCTCCTCGATGAGGACGAGCAGGTCGCCGTTGACGCCGTTGTGCGGGCCTGCGTTGCCTTTGCCGCGCACGGTGAGCTGCATGCCTTCGCCCACGCCGGCGGGGATGTCGATTTCAATCACTTCGTCGCCTTTCATGATGCCTTCGCCGCCGCAATGGGTACACTTCTTCTTGATGACGGTACCTTGTCCGCCGCAGGTGGGACACACCGAGGCGGTCTGCATCTGGCCGAAGAAGCTGTTGACGGTCTGCACCACCTGACCCCTGCCGTGGCAGGTAGGACAGGTCTCGGTCTGTCCGTCTTCCGAGCCGCTGCCGTGACAATGGGTACAGGGCACGTATTTGCTCACCTTGATTTTCTTCTTCACCCCGTGGGCGATTTCCTGCAGGTTGAGCTTCACCTTCACGCGGATGTTGGAGCCGCGTTGCTTGACGGTACCGCCGCGCGAGCCGCCCCCGCCAAAGCCGCTAAAGCCACTAAAGCCGCCACCGAAGTCGAAGCCGCGACCAAACACGCTGTTCAGGATGTCGTTCAGGTCGAAGTCGCCAAAGCCGCTAAAGCCTGCGCCGCCGCTGGCCGAGCCACCGTCCATACCGGCGAAGCCGTAGCGGTCGTAGCGCGCCTTCTTGTTCTCGTCGCTCAAGACCGAGTAGGCCTCCGAGGCTTCCTTGAAGTTCTCCTCGGCGGTCTTCTTCTCGGCATCGGTGCCGTTCACCCACTTGTCGGGGTGCCACTTGAGGGCAGCCTTACGGTAGGCGCTCTTTATCTCGTCGGGCGTGGAGCTCTTGTTGACTCCTAGCACCTCGTAGTAATCTCTTTTTTTATCTGCCATAGTTTCCCCTCCTTGTTAGTTACCTACCACCACTCTCGCAAATCGTATCACTTTTCCGTTCAGCTTATAGCCTTTCTGTATCACGTCCAGCACCTTGCCTTTCTGGTCTTCCGCAGGGGCGGGAATCATCGTCAGGGCTTCGTGCTCGTCGGTGTTGAAGTCGGCGCCCGCAGCTTCTATCTCTTCCAGACCTTTCTTCTTCAGGGTGTCTTTCAGCTTGTTATAGATTAAGGTAACGCCTTGCAGGTCGGTCTCGTTGCCGTTCTTCTCCATGTTCTGAAGGGCGCGCTCAAAGTCGTCCAACACGGGCAGGATATCCTTGATGACGTTCTCCGAGGCGGTGGCGGTCAGGTCGAGCTTCTCCTTGGCGGTACGCTTGCGGAAGTTGTCGAACTCGGCTTGCAGACGAATGTGCTTGTCGTTCAGCTCGGCGAATTTGCCCTTGGCCTCTTCCAAAGCCTTTTCGGCGGCATGACGCATCTTGAACCGCTTTGACTTTTTGTCCGAAACCTTGTCACCCGTGGCTTCCTGGGCCTCGGTGGCTTGCTCTTGCTTGGGCTGTTCCTCAGGGGTTTCCTGCTGTTCTTCCATTTCAGGGTTGACGCTGTCTTTCAAGACATCGTCTTGATTGTTAACGTTTTCGTTTTCTTTCATGATATGTGTGTTTTTATTATTTTCTCATTTTGCCGCACACACTATCAAATCTTTTGCCAAAGCGCGCGTTTTGACAAAATGGCAGTAGGGGCGGGGTGGGCTTACATTCTTTCGATTACTGCGCCCAATTTGTTGAGTCGCTTGTCGATATATTGGTAGCCGCGTTCAATCTGGTCGCTGTTGTCGATGATGCTGGTGCCGTCGGCTGAGAGGGCTGCGATGAGCAGGGCCACACCGGCGCGGATGTCGGGCGAGGCCATGCGGATGCCGCGTAAGGCGTGGCTGTGGTCGAGGCCGATGACGTTGGCGCGGTGGGGGTCGCAGAGGATGATCTGCGCGCCCATGTCGATGAGTTTGTCGACGAAGAACAGGCGGCTTTCAAACATCTTCTGGTGTACCAGCACGGTGCCTTTGGCTTGGGTGGCCACCACGAGCACGATACTGATTAAGTCGGGGGTGAAGCCCGGCCAAGGGGCGTCGGCCACCGTGAGGATGCTGCCGTCCATGAAGGTCTGCACCTCATAATGCTCTTGGGCGGGGATGAAGATGTCGTCGCCACGATATTCCATCGCTATGCCGAGTCGGCGGAACACGTCGGGGATGATGCCCAGCTGAGCGATGCCCGCGTTCTTGATGGTGATTTCGCTTCCCGTCATCGCGGCCATACCGATGAAGCTGCCCACCTCAATCATGTCGGCCAACAAGGTGTGCTCGGTGCCGTGCAGACGGCTCACGCCCTTGATGGTCAGCAGGTTCGAGCCCACGCCCTGGATGTCGGCACCCATGTTGTTGAGCATCGTGCAGAGCTGTACGAGGTAAGGCTCGCAGGCGGCGTTGAAGATGGTGGTGGTGCCTTGGGCCATCACGGCAGCCATCACGATGTTGGCGGTGCCGGTCACCGAGGCCTCGTCAAGCAGCATATAGCAGCCTTTCAGCCCACCATTTTGCACCCCGACCTGATAGGTGTCGAAGTCGAAGATGGCTCCGAGTTTCTGCAGGCCGATGACGTGGGTGTCCAAGCGGCGTCGCCCGATTTTGTCGCCACCGGGCTTGGGCATGCAGGCCTTCCCGAAGCGGGCCAGCATCGGTCCGGTCATCATCACGCTGCCGCGCAGCTTCGAGGCGGTCTGCTGATAGGCCTCCTCGTTGAAGTAGTCGAAGTTGAGCGACTTGGCCTGCACGATGATGTCGTGTCGTGTGGGACGCTCTATGCTGACGCCCATGCCTTCCAGTAGGGCAATCAGGTTGTTGATGTCGAGGATGTCGGGCAGGTTGTGGATGGTGACTTTCTCCTCTGTCAGCAGGCAGGCACAGAGGATTTGCATGGCCTCGTTCTTCGCGCCTTGCGGTATGATTTCGCCTTGCAGCCTGTGGCCGCCCTGTATCTTTAGTGAAGCCATGGCGTTATTGTTTCCCCAGTTCCTGCATACGTTTCTTGTAGGCTGGGTTGTTCGGGTTGTTCATGTTGGCCTTCAGGTTCGGCACCTTCTTTTTCTTCTTCTTGCCCTGTTGCTGCTGGGGCTGCATGGGCCGCATCATCTGCGGGTCGATGTTGGCGTTCAGCTTCGTCTCGTCGGTGATGACGAGTCGGCCGTTGCTGATGGTCTTCAGGTCGTCGATGATGGTCTGGTCGTTGACGACGCTCTTGTTCCACTCCATGTAGTTGCGCTTCATCTGGGCAGCCAGCGAGTAGGCGAGGGCTTCGCGTATCTCGTCGTCGGGCTCTTTGGCGGCGGTCTCAATCATCTTGATGAGGTAGTGGCCATAGTGCCCGTATTTGATTTTGTTGTTCTGATAGCCGATGTGCTGGGGCTTGCTTTGCTTCTCCATGGGGATGGGGGGCGCAAAGGGGCTGTCCACGTCGAGGTCGTAGCCCGAGATAATGTAGAGGTGGTCCCACAGCTTGTGCTCATAGTCGTTGGCCTGCTTGATGCTGGGGTTCATCTGCACCATCACGCTGATGATGTAGCGGGCGGCCTCGGTGCGCTCGGCGCGGTTTTCAATCTTAGGCAGCTGTTTCACCATCTCTTGGATGCAGCGTCCGTATTCCGAGATAACAATCTGCTCTTTTTCAGTATTATAGGTGAGTCCTTTCTTATCCATGTCGATGATATTTGGCTGCAAAGGTACGAAAAAAGATTTACAAATAAACAACAAGGGGCGCAGCTTGGTTTGCTGCACCCCTTTTTTGTGGCCTTAGCCTTAGAGGAAGATGGGCCCTCTGCCCATGCAACTCGTGGTGGTGATGGCGGTGATGAAGGCCGTCAGGGCGGCCACGATGACTTTCACCGCGATTTCGAGGATACGTTTCTTTTTCTCGTCCATGATTATTGGAGTTTTGGTTGGTTAATGAAGGTTAGGTTTTGGGTTAGCGAAAAGTTAGAGTTAGGTTAGACTTAGGTTAGAGTTAGAAATTTTGGTTTTTGATTCTCAAAATGTCAAAGAACGGGATCAAGCATCGGGTATCAGTTGCATTGACGGTGCAAAGATACAACGGCGAAATTGCGCTCTACGAATTTTTGGGCAACTTTTTTTGGGGGGAAGAGAAAATTTTTTCAACCGCTCGATGGTGGTGTCATGAGTGTCATTTAGGTCAAGTGTCATTAGTGGTTGTGGGATGCTGAAAAAGTGTCACTATATAATATTAATAAAATTAATATTTATATAGTGCGGTCTTTTGTGAATCAAAACCCTTAATGACCTTAATGACACCTGACACTCATGACACTGGTGCAGCCTTGCTTTGTACTTCCCTGGAAAAAGTTGAATGGTTTTACTATAACCCTGCCATAGGTTGAATGCTTTTTAGGGTACCTTTCTTCTAACCCTGGCAGAAGTTGAATGATTCTCTCTTAACCCTTGTTTTTCTTGAACATGCTCCGCGGAAAGCCGTTCAATCATATTCAGGGTTTGCGGTGCTGTCTTATCCATTTTGCCGTTTCTTTTATTCAACGTTTTTCAGGGGAAGACATTTATTACCTGCTAACGACTTATTACCTTGATGAAGACTATGGAGAAAAGATGATGAAGAAGAAAATGAAGAAGCGATGTCAGGAGGTCCTATAAAAGCGCAAGGCTCAGATCCGCATCCTGGCGAACCGAGCCTCGAAACTCCTTCTGTTTTCAGATGAGCATGCAAAAATACAAATAAAACGACAAATACAACAACAAATAATCCAAAAAAATCGTGGAAAAGAATAAAAATATTGGTTTTCTGATTGTTGTAGAAATTTATTCTCCTTTCCTAGCAATAGTTTTTGGGAGCTTTTACAATAATTCCCGCACTTTTTCCTATCTTTGCCGTCATCAACTCAGAAGAATAGACAAAACACGAAATGACCAAAAAAGAAGCACTACAATTGTTTGAACAACGGAAAGTCCGCACGGTTTGGGACGACCAGGAAGAGAAATGGTATTTCTCGATAGTGGATGTTTGTTCTGTACTTACTGATAGCAAAGACCCAACAGCATATTGGCGGAAACTGAAGCAACGTCTTAAAGATGAGGGAAATGAAACCGTGACAAATTGTCACGGTTTGAAACTCCGTGCTGCCGATGGCAAGATGCGTCTGACTGATGTGGCTGATACTGAACAACTTTTCCGTCTTATCCAAAGTATCCCATCGCCCAAGGCCGAACCTTTCAAGCAATGGATGGCACAGGTAGCCAGCCAACGCTTGGACCAAATGCAAGACCCGGAACTGAATATCGACCAAGCCATTGCCGATTACAAACGCTTGGGCTATTCCGATGCATGGATTAACCAGCGCATCAAGTCCATTGAGGTACGCAAGGAACTGACTGACGAATGGAAACGCACTGGGGTGCAGGAAGGCTTGGAATATGCCTCACTCACCGACATCATCACCCGCGAATGGAGCGGCTTCACCACCAAACAATACAAAGGCTATAAAGGATTGAAGAAAGAGAGTTTGCGAGACAACATGACCAACCTTGAGATAGCGCTCAACATCCTTGCCGAGGCTTCGGCTACAGAGCTTTCAAAACAACGCGACCCCAAAGGGTTCCAGGGACAGAAACAGGTGGCCAAAGACGGCGGTAGTGTGGCAAAAGCCGCCCGCGACCAATTGGAAAGCCAATTGGGGCGCAGTATCATTTCACCTGAAAAAGCCAAGGATTACCTGCTTCCAGAGGCTACAGACGATGGTGTGGAATCGTGACATCAGAACTAATGAAAGCTAATGTTTTGTCATTTCTGATACTGCAAGAATACGACAAAAACATTCATTGTAATACTTTTTGAGGGTTTTTACATTATTTCCCACACTTTTTCCTATCTTTGCCGTCATCAACTCTAAAAGAATAAACAGGCAAAGAATACAACTGATTAAATAACATATAGATATAAGCGTTTTTGCTTTTCATGTATTGCTGAAATCTCGACATTTTCAACTACTACTCAAGAAAGCAGAAATGCTCACGGATTATCCGTGGGCTTTCTTGTTTGTAGTAAAGGTTGTCGAGAACCTCGGTTCAGACAGAAGTTCACGGATTCTTTTTTGCTTGAAAACTCGCCAAAAAAACGAGAACACAAGACCTCGGTTCCGTAATGCTCGAAAATCAATGTGAACAAGAATCCTAAATCTTGAACTATTCAAATCTATAATTCAAACGAACAAATAATCAAAAAATGTACAACAACAAAAAACTGAAATCCATCGTGTTTTCGATGGTGCTGGCGGCGGGGATGCTGCTGCTGCCAGCGAGTGTTATGGCTCAAGAAGAAGGCCAACGCGGCGGATTGTTCGGACGTGGTAATATCTTCGAGTCGAACGGATGGTTCCGTGGTATGTTGGGTGAGGGAGATGATCTCGAAGGTGACATCACCAACGACGATTTCGTCGAGACTCCGCTTGGCAGCGGCATCGCCATTCTGATTGGTGCAGGTCTTGGCTATGTGGCCCTAAAGAAAAAGGAGGACGGGCAATGAAAAGAACGATCTTTATCCTGATGGCTTTTGCCGTAGTGCTTGGCTTCATGCAGTGTAAGAAGGAACAGATTGAGCCTCAAAGTGAAGGCAATACCGTAAGAATCACCTTGGATGTGAACGAAGGCAATAAGGACTCAAGAGCTGAGGTTAATCCTCCGCATGTTGCATTCAAGGACGGCGACAAGATTCTTGTGGCCAGTGGCGGACATTATGTCGGCTATTTGGAGAAAACTGTAGTGGATAATGTATCCAAATTTAGAGGCAACATCAGTGATGCTGTATCAGGTCAACCTCTGTATTTCTATTTCCTCGGTAACAAGATAGATGTGAGCACCCTTACAGCAGGTTCAGAAGGCAGCACCAGCTGCACTGTGAACATCAGCGACCAGACTTATCAGACGGAAAATCCAACGCTTCCTGTGATATCGATGGGTGTGTCAATTAACAGATCAACAGGCGAGACTGTTAATTATTCATCTGAAGTATCCAGCTATGAAGCTCGGTTGCACAACCACTGTTCCCTGATGAAGTTTAACGTGACCACGCCTTCGACAGCCCCGATTTGCATCACTGGCATGAACAACAAAGTGACGGTTTATTTCAATAAAATAGCTGAAACAGGAACAGGTTTGGGTGAAAGCGACACAGATAATGGATTCAAATACGACAAAGAGGATGACGGCATTTTAAAGATGGTGGGCGGCAGCTCGCCGGAAAGATGGCTCATTGTGCTTCCTCAGGATGCTTTGGAAGAAACTGGTGAGGCATTTTCCGAAGACTATGACTATTTCGGGACTCGTCCTGAACTTCCAGCCATCGGTGCAAGTCAATGCTTTAGCGGCGGAGTCGATATGGAGATAAGCACAGAGGGTTGGGACGGCAACCTCTCTAATCTAACCGCTTCTTCCTCTGAAAGATATGCCACGGCTACCGACGGCAAGACTATTTCAGGCACGCTTGCTGCCGATGTGAAAGTCTCGATTGCCGACGGAGCCACCGTGACGCTCAATGGAGCAAATATCAACAACAACAACTCAAAAAGCGGAAGTGTAAGTTGTGCAGGAATCACTTGTAAAGGCAATGCCACCATTAATTTATATGGCGGCTCCATAAACAATATCAACAGCTCTTCTGATGGCTATCCTGGCATCCAAGCAGGCCCCTCAGGTAACACGCTTACTATTCAGGGTACAGGCTCGCTCAGTGCCCAAGGCGGAAGCAACGCCCCGGGTATTGGCGGAGGCAACGATATCACCTGCGGCAACATCTCTCTTCTGGGCGGTCAAATCTCTGCCTGTGGTGGTGACAACGCCCCGGGCATTGGTAGCGGACAAAGTGGCTCCTGTGGCAACATCAATATTAGCAGAAATGTGGAGAAGATAACAATTACAGGAGGAAGTGGAGCATCCGTCAGCATCGGCACAAATGGTGGCGGCACTTTGACTGTCGACGATGTGGACGACGTAAGCTATCTCAATACCGACTCCTTTGTTTATCATCCTGTAAACTTATCAACACTTACTTCCAGCTATATAGCAAAATGCGGCGATGTGTTGAGGGGTACACTGACCAATAATGTTACTATTTCAATTGATGATGAAGTTCCTGCGACCGTAATACTCAGCGGTGCGAACATCAATTACGAAGGCATCGTTTGCGTATCTCCAAATGTCAAAGCCATTCTTTTTGGTACAAACTCAGTGATTGCCAATAGCAATCCAGGCATTCAGGCTCCTGCTTCTGGCACTCTCACCATTGATGGCTCAGGCAGCATCAACGTCCAAAGTAATGCTGTGGGTTGTGCCGGTATCGGTGGTAAAATAAACGTCAACTGCGGTACCATTAATATCAAAGGCGGTAATATCACTTCCTGTGGTGGCCAATATGGTGCTGGCATTGGAAGTGGTCAAAATGCCAGTTGCGGTAATATTGAGATTGAAGGTGGAGCCATAAGCGCTACCGGTGGTGCAGGAGCCGCAGGTATCGGCAGTGGTCAAGACGGCTCATGCGGCAACATTGAGATTGAAGGTGGAAGCATAAACGCAACTGGAGGTGAAGGTGCCAGCAATATTGGCAAGGGTGTAGGTGGTAGTTGTGGAACTATAACGCAAGGGCCTCTCAGTGGTCTGTTTAGTGTCAGCGATTTTAAACAGGTGCGTTTCTCACGGGGCAACCTAGAGAGTAACGGTACTTTTGCTTTCAACCAGTGCGATAGAGGTGCCAATTTTACGTCGAATGCATGGTCAGCTCCGTCAAATGACTGGTATGTATTGAGTGCTGACGAGTGGGAGTATCTTTGCCATCGTAGTAATAAATTAGGATTTGCAACCGTCAATGGAATTCATGGGTTGATCATCCTCCCCGATGACTATTCTGGGTCTATTACTAAACCATACGACTTTAACAATACGACATATAATACAGATCCGTGGGACGACAACATTTACTCTGGTGATACTTGGGCAACTATGGAGAATAACGGTGTGGTCTTTCTGCCTGCTCAAAATGAAGTTGCTGATTTTGGCTACTATTGGTCGAGTTCTGTTTGTTTTCAGTTCAAGTGTCAGGGGTCAGGATTATCTATAGGATCAGGACCTTGGAACACAAGCATTAGTCTCAATTCAATACAACGGTATGCATGTGTACGTTTAGTCACAGAACAAACTGATTAGAAGGTAAAAAAACACACTTGAAAAGAATCTTCCCATCGGGTAAACAACTGCAAAAGGCGGCCTTCATTTTTGAGGGTCGCCTTTTTTTTGGGGGGTCCCTTTCAATCCTCTACCAAAGCGCAACACGGCCAAATGAGCCGAGGTCAAGGCTGGCGGATGGTACACCAAGCGCTTTGAAAGCACGCATGATGGTACTGTAGGCGATGCCGTGTCCATTCTCCATTTTTGACACGAACGACTTTTTCACGCCCATGCGCTCGCCCAATTCCTCTTGGGTCAAGCCTTGTTTCTTGCGGACTTCCTTGATGGCCTCGCCAATCAAGTATTCATCAACCTCTTTCTTCAGCTTGGCCTCAAACTTGTCTCGTCTTTCAGTCCCAACCTCACCGATAAGTTCGTCCAGAATTTCGTCTTCCGTATAATACTTTTTGTTGTTTTCCATATCACTATTGTTTTAATTGTTATCAAGTTACTGATTAACGCGGCAAAAATACAAAAAGTTTGCTAAATTGGAAACATTATTGGAAAAATTACTCGTGTGTGAGGTCTTGATCGCTTGAGTCTGATAGCTGTAAAAACCACTTTTTTCATCTGAAATCCTGCCATCGGCGATAAAAAGGGGCATTTGTCGCCGATTTTCGTCATTTCGATTTTGATTTTCCGTTTTTAAGTGGCTTTTGTTAGACGGTAAAGACAGTCGAACTATGTCCTGTTAAACATGTCTGTCTGGTACAATGTGATGGCATCTTTCAATGTTTGCTCACTTCACCTTCCTTGCCTGAGCCTTAGGTTCTTTTCTGGTGTCCCAAAAAGCCGCTTCTATCTCGCGGAAAACTTCCTCGCTGGGAATGCCTAATCCTGCTTCGAAATTAAATAGAGTTATCCAAACAAATCAGAGTGCGTTCCTGTCCGATATAAGGAAATCACCATGATAGCCTCTTTCTTTTTGTAGATTAGCAGCCAATCGGGGTTGATATGACATTCTCGGAAACCTTTGTAATTGCCTGTCAAAGCGTGGTCTTTGCATTTGCTTGGAAGAGGCTTGTCTTCTTGCAACATATCCGTCACTTTACGAAGCTCGTCCAAATCCAAGCCCCTCCGTTTTGCGAGTTTCAAGTCTTTAAGGAACTTGCCGCCATACTCCAGTTCATACTTTTTCATAAAGCAGATAGGATTTCATCAAAGCTATTGCATCTGGTCACCTTGCCTGCTTCCGCATCACGGATGGCTTGCATCGTCTCCTCATTCAGATACTCTCCAGTCTCTGGGTCATAAAGACGGTCGTTTGTAGTCACTTCCGACAAAGACCATCCCATCCTTTTTGCCAACTGTCTTAAGAAAGCCATATCGCCTCGTGGCATTTGAATGTTGATAGAAGTTGCTGTTGCCATTTGATTTTGTGTTTGAATACAGCTGCAAAAGTACGATTATTTTCCTTATTCCGCCAAAAAAAAATCCCGCCAAGGTTCTTCTCGGCGGGAATTCTTGTTTGTCACGGATGCTCGCTTATTCCTTCTTCCTCTTGCGCAGGAGGTAGGCTCCGCCAAGGGCGGCCAACACAGCGATGCCGCTGCCCAAGGGGCCGTCCTGGCCGTCCTGGTCGCCGTCAAGCCCGTGCATGTTGGGCAAGACGAGGCCGCCGTAGATGTTGGTGTTGCGGTCGCTGAAGAGGGTCGACTTGCCACGCTGCAAGGCGCCGCCGCCGCCATAGTTGTTTTGGAAGAGGTTGCTCTCGTAGGCCTCGGATTCGCCCAAAACTTCCTCGCTGAGGAAGCCTTGGTATTGATAGAGCATGGTGTTCTCGTAGAAGTAGATGTATAAGTCGCTCTCGCGGAAACGCTGCTCAAGGTAGTCGCCGAGGGGCTGAGTCTCGTCCCTGAAGCTGTCGCGTTGGTATATGGCGCCTCTATAGAACTGTGCCGAGGCGCTGAGGGTCATCCCCGTGAGAATTGCTATGGTGATGAAGAGCTTTTTCATATTGAATTTCAATACTTTCTGTTAGCCTTTTTTTAGCGTATAATACATATGTCCAAAACATTGAAACCGCAAAAGTACAAAAAAATCCAGAAAGGAAACTCTCTTGTGAGGTTTTTTTTCAGAGGTTGGGAATAAAATCAAAACGCCGAGGGCAACGGCTGCTGCTCTCGGCGTGAGTATACAAATTGGAACTGATGGTGTCAGTTTATTTTTGTGCCATCTGATCCTTGATGACGTTCACCTGGTTGGTGATGTTCTTCTCCAGCTTGCTCACTCCAACCACGGCGAGGATGTGGGCCACACCGGTGAAGATGATGGACAGACCGATGAGGGTCGAAAGCGTCTTGGCGGTGACGTCAAAGTTCTTGAGGCCGAGGATGCCGAGGACGATAGCGACGATGCCGAGCAGCAGGATGCCCCACCACGAGCTGAAGCCAATCTTCTTGAACTCGAAGCTCTGGGCTGCGGCTGAGATACCCTCGATGATGACCATGACGGCGAACATCACGGGCAGCGACAGGGTGGTCTCAAAGATATGGAACAGGAAGAAGATGCCGAAGAAAATCTCGAGCAGAGAGATCAACATACGCGAGCCGCTGTTGGGCATGAAGGCCTGCGTCTTGAAGGTGAACACCAGCTTGGAGATACCGGCAAGGAGGGTCATGATACCCAGAAGCCATGCGGCGGACAAGAGGGTGATGTCGGGTCTGATGATGCAGATGACGCCAATGGCGATGAACAAAACGCCTGCGATGCAGAGCCAGATTTTAGTACCAGTTTTCATGTGTTTGATAGTTTAAGTTAGTAATTAAATTGAGTAGTTGTAGCTTGTTATTCGCTACAAATTTGAGAAAAAAAATGGTTGGTTATACCGATTGGATAAAAATTCTGCTCTTTTTTGTGACGTTTTTTCACTTGATAATCCCCAGACGAGCAAACTTCAGCATCAGCATCTTCACGCCTTCGCGGTCGAAACGGACCGAGGCTTTCTTGTTGGCTCCCGCGCCCTCGATGCTGAGGATGGTGCCGGCGCCAAATTTGGCGTGCATCACGCGCATCCCTTCTTGCAGGAGGTCAGGGTTGGCGGGCTCAAAGTTTTGCGGCACGGCGGGCTCGCTGGACGCGGCGGGTTGGCCTGTGGCTGCCGGACGGGTCGTCGGGGTGTTGGGGATACTGCGGAAGCCATGTTGCTGCGGCTCGTTGATGCGTCTGCCGAAGGGCTGGCCCGAGGTGCCGAACGTGCTGCGTCCGCCCATGGGCGAGGTGCCTCGGAAGGAGGCTTTCTGCGTCTGCTCGATGAGGCTGGCGTCAATCTCGTCGACGAAGCGCGAACGCTCGCTGAGGGTGAGGTTGCCGTAGCGATAGCGTTGCTCGGCATAGCTCAGCGTGAGCTTGGTCATCGCGCGGGTGATGGCCACGTAAAACAGGCGGCGCTCCTCTTCAAGCTCTTCGCGGGTGCTGAGGCTCATGACGCCCGGGAAGAGGTTCTCCTCCATACCCACGACGTAGACGTAGGGGAACTCCAATCCCTTGGCGCTGTGGACGGTCATCAGGCTGACGAAGTCCTCCTCGGGGTCGTCTTTCTTCATCTCGCTGTCGGTGAGCAAGGCGACGTCTTCCATAAACTGCACCAGGTCGACGCGGGCGGTCTCGCCGGTGGTCTCGTCCACCTGACGGTCGCTGAACTCCATGATGGCGTTGAGCAATTCCTCGACGTTCTCCACCCTTGAGACGCCTTCGGGGCTGTCGTCTTCCTTCAGCACCTTGATGAGGCCGATAGTGTTGGTGATGTGCTTGGCCAGCTCAAAGGCGTTCATCTTGGCTTGTAGGGTCTGGAAGCTCTTCATCATCACCATAAAGTCGCGGAACTTGTTGACGGTACCCATGTTGAAGTCCTGGGGGAAGATGTTGTTCTCCATGCACTTCCAGATGCTGCTGCGTTGCTCGTTGGCCGTGACCATCATACGCTCGATGCTGGTCTTGCCGATGCCTCGGGCGGGATAGTTGATGATGCGCAGCAAGGCCTGCTCGTCCTCGGGGTTGATGACGACGCGGAAGTAGGCCAGCAGGTCTTTGATTTCCTTGCGGTCGTAGAACGAGAGGCCGCCGTATATCTTATAAGGTATGTTCTGCTTGCGCAGGGCTTCTTCCATCGAACGGCTCTGGGCGTTGGTGCGGTAGAGGATGGCGAAGCTCTTGTTGGGTAGGTGGCGTGTCATCCTGTACTGGAAGATGCTGTTGGCCACGAGGGTGCCTTCCTCGGTGTCGCTGTTGGCGTGTATCAGGCCGATGAGTTCGCCTTTCTCCTTGTCGCTCCACACCTTTTTCTTGATCTGGTCCTTGTTGTGGGCGATGACGGCGTTGGAGGCGTTGACGATGTTCTGGGTGGAGCGGTAGTTCTGCTCCAGACGGATGAGCTTATAGTCGGGGTAGTCGTTCTTGAAGTTGAGGATGTTCTGTATGTTGGCGCCACGGAAGGCGTAGATGCTCTGTGCGTCGTCGCCCACCACGCAGAGGTTCTCGAAGAGGGCCGCGATGCGCTTCACGATGAGGTACTGGGCGTAGTTGGTGTCTTGGTACTCGTCGACGAGGATGTACTTGAAGTGGTTTTGGTATTTGTAGAGCACATCGGGGTTGTCGCGCAGCAGGATGTTGGTGAAGTAGAGGATGTCGTCAAAGTCCATCGCGTTGGCGCGATGCAGGCGTTCGTTGTAGAGCTTGAAGAGCTGGGCGATGAGGGGCTTGCCCGACTTGCGGTCGGTCTCCTGTATCTCAGGGTCGTTGGCATAGTCCTCGGGCGCGTAGAGGCTCGACTTGGCGGCTGAGATGCGCGAGAGCACCTGCTTGGCAGGATAGACCTTCGTGTCTAAGCTCAGGTCCTTCAGTATTTGGGTGATGAGGGCTTTCGAGTCGTCGGTGTCGTAGATGGAGAAGTTGGGTGTGAAGCCTATCTTTTCCGCCTCGATGCGGAGGATGCGGGCGAAGATGGAGTGGAAGGTGCCCATCCACACGTTGCGTGCGTCGCTGGCGTTGACGAGCTGCGTGATGCGTTCCTTCATCTCGCGGGCGGCCTTGTTGGTGAAGGTGAGAGCCATGATGCTGAAGGGGTCGACGCCTTCCTGTATCATGTAGGCCACGCGGTAGGTGAGAGCACGGGTCTTGCCCGAGCCTGCTCCCGCAATAACCATCACGGGGCCTTCTATGCTGGTAACGGCCTCGCGCTGAGGCTCGTTGAGGTCTTTGAACAAGTCAATCATCAGTAGTGTATTTGGGGTGCAAAGGTAATAAAAAAATCTCCGAACGTCGCTCGGAGATTTTTGCTTTTTGGTGACCCGGCTGGGGCTCGAACCCAGGACCCCAACATTAAAAGTGTTGTGCTCTACCTGCTGAGCTACCGAGTCATCCTGCTTTTTTGCGGCTGCAAAAGTAGTACTTTTTTGGTTATGATGATATTTCTGCGGTCACTTTTTTTTCATTCGTCCAAAAGTCCTTTGCCTTGTCGGACGATAACGATTTCATTATCAGTACAATCCACCACGGTACTTTCTTCAATCTCGCCAGCGCCGCCGTCGATGACGATGTCCACCAGGTCCTTGTAGCGCTCGTGGATTTCCTCAGGGTCGGTCAGGTAGGGGTTGATGTCGTCGTCCTCGTCGGCCAACGAGGTGGTCATGATGGGCTGGCCCCATTCGCGCACGATATTGGTGATGATGGGCTGGTCGGGGATGCGGATACCGATGGTCTTCTTCTTGCTCTGGAAGATGCGCGGGATGTTGTTGTTGGCTTCCAGGATGAAGGTGAAGGGACCGGGCAGGTTGCGCTTCATCATCTTGAAGACGTCGTTGTTGATGGGCTTGGTGAACTCACTCAACATGCTGAGGTCGTGGAAGATGAATGAGAAGTTGGCCTTCTCCTTTTTGACACCTTTGATTTGGCAGATGCGCTCGAAGGTGCGCGGGTTGTTGATGCAACCGCCCAAGCCGTACAAGGTGTCGGTGGGGAAGATGATGGTGCCGCCGTCGGCGAGGCACTCCAGAATCATCTTCACGTAGCGTGGGTTGGGGTTCGTCGGGTAGAGTTTGAGTATCATAGACTTGCAGAAAAATCGCGCAAAAATAAAGAAAAGTTTCGAACCGAATGGAAAAAAACCTACTTTTGCAGCCCATCTACGGGAGTGTTTCCCGCAGATGTTTTTGTTTTTTATCACCTAAACTAAATTCAAAATGGGCGGCTTCTTTGGTACAGTTTTAAGCAAACCTTGCGTCTCTGACTTGTTCTATGGCGTTGACTATCATTCACATCTCGGCACCAAGCGTGCAGGAATGGTGACGCACGACGGCGAACGTTTCTATCGTTCCATCCACGACATCGAGAACACGTATTTCCGCACGAAGTTCAGCGACGAGCTGAACAAGTTTCTTGGCAACAACGGCATAGGCGTCATCAGCGACACGGACGCTCAGCCCATTATCGTCAACTCGCACCTCGGCAAGTTTGCCATCGCTACGGTGGCCAAAATCAACAATCTGGACGAGCTGGTGGACCATTGCTTGGAGAACAAGCAACACTTCGCCGAGCTGAGCTCGGGTGCCACCAACCCCACCGAGCTGGTGGCGTTGCTCATCACCCAGGGCGAGGACTTCGTCGACGGCATCCGTAACGTATATAATAAGGTGAAGGGCTCCTGCTCGATGCTCATCCTTACCGAGGACGGCGTCATCGCCGCACGCGACTTCTACGGACGCACGCCCATCGTGGTGGGCAAGAACGAGGAAGGCTACGTGCTGGCCTCAGAGAGCCACAGCTACATCAACCTCGACTACACCACCTGCTATAGCGTGGGTCCAGGCGAAATCGTGAAGGTGACCTTGGACGGCGGCGTGCAACAGCTTCTGGCACCCAGTCCCAAGAAGCAAGTTTGCAGCTTCCTCTGGATCTATTATGGTTATCCTGTCTCAGACTACGAAGGCATCAACGTGGAGGAAGCCCGCTACAACGAGGGTAGAGAGATGGGCAAAGAGGACAACGTTGACATCGACTACGTCTCCGCCATCCCTGACTCGGGTATCGGTATGGCCTTGGGCTATTCCAACATCCGCATGGTGCCCTATATGCGTGGCGTGGTGAAATATACGCCCACCTGGTCGCGCAGCTTCATGCCTGTCAACCAGAGCCAGCGCGAGCATGTGGCCAAGATGAAGCTCATCCCCAACCGCCAGATGCTGGAAGGCAAGAAGGTGGCTTTCTGCGACGACTCGATTGTGCGCGGTACCCAGCTTAGAGACAACGTGAAGATGCTCTACGACTACGGCGCAAAAGAAGTTCATGTGCGTATCAGCTGCCCGCCCTTGCTGTTTGGCTGCCCCTTCCTCAACTTCTCGGCTTCGAAGAACGTGATGGAGCTCATCACCCGTCGCTGCATCAAGGAGATGGAAGGCGACGACAACAAAAACATCGACAAATATTGCGACCCGACGACGCCGGAATACGCCAACCTGATTGAGATGTTGCGTCAGCACGTGGGTGTGGATACTTTGAAATTCAACACTTTGGAGAGTGTGGTGAATGCCATCAAGCTGCCGAAGAAAGACCTCTGTACCCATTGCTTCGACGGGTCGAGTTGCGGATATTGATTGCTGTTTCGGTTTTTTTGCGTAGCTTTGCAGCAAGAAAACAACAGCATGAAAGGCACGCGACTTGTCATATCCCTTTTTCTGATTTTTGCCGTCACCACGGCTTTTGCCCAACACCCCAAGAAGGCTGTGAAGGCCTACGAAGCGGCGCAGGATGCCTTTATGCGTCGTGACTACCAAAAGGCGCACCAACAGGCCTTGAAGGCGGTGGTGGAAGACCCTTATTATGCTGAAGCCTGGCTCTTGGAAGGCGAAATCGGGATGGAGACCAAGGACGAGGACCTGGCGATGCTGGGCTACGAGAAGGCTCTGGCCACCGATTCCATGCTGTTTCCTCCGGCGGCGATTACCCTCGCGCGGCTGTACGACAAGCGGGGACTCTATATGCGTGAGATTCCGCTGCTGCGCTGGTACCAGTCGAGGGCGAAAGGCAATTTCGTCAACGATGCCACCGTGGCGGAGATGTTGGGATTAGCCGTGTTTCGCGACGAGGCCCTTAGCCACCCTGTGCCCTTCGACCCAAAGAGCTTGGGCGAGGGAGTGAATATGAGCACCGACGAGTATGTCAATGCCCTTACCTTCGACGGCAGCCAGCTGCTGTTTACCCGTAAGGCGGATAGGGGTAACGGATTCTTTGAGGAAAAGATTTATGTGTCGCACAAGGAGGGTGAGCAATGGACTGCGCCACAGCCTTTGTCGTTTGCCTTCTTCCCCGAGGATATCGACCCCGGGGCGGCTTTTCTCTCCGCCGACGGCTCGAAGTTGTACCTGACCGGTTGCGGATGGGGACGCGACAGCGGCTGCGACCTCTACGTGGCACATTGGGATTTGGGCCAATGGTCGATGCCGAAACGGATAGAAGGCAACATCAACACGGGCAGCTGGGAGTCGCAGCCCTGCGTGAGTGCCGACGGCAAGGAATTGTATTTTGTTTCGAGGCGCAACGGCAACGCCGACATCTATTGCAGTCGCCGTAACGCCGATCGCAGCTGGGGTGAACCGCAAAACCTTGGGGCACCTATCAATACCAGAGGCTCGGAGATGGCACCTTTCCTGCATCCTGACGGAAAGACTTTGTATTTCTCCTCCGACAAGCACATCGGCATGGGTGGCTTCGACCTGTTCATGAGCCGCAGGGGAGAGGACGGAAAGTGGCAAGAACCCGTTAACCTGGGCTTCCCCATCAACACGAGCGGCGACGAAATCAACTTCTTCGTGGCTGCCGACGGTAGAACCGCTTTCATTTCCTCACAACGCGAAGGGGGATATGGAGGCTACGATATCTACACCTTTGAGTTGCCCGAGGAGATTCGTCCCGACTCAGCCAACTTCTTCTCTGGCGTGGATGTGACAGAACTGTACTCAGGCGATAAATTTATGCTGCGTGACCTGCAGTTTGAGTTCAACAGCTCCGCTTTGACTGAAGACTCGGAAGCGGGAATACAGGTGTTGGCCGATTTCCTGAAACGCAATCCAGAGCTGAAAGTGGAGCTTGCCGGCCATACCGATGACATCGGCAACGAGAAATACAACCTGCAATTGTCCGCCGACCGCGCCAATGTGGTCCGTGAGGCCTTGATTGCCAAAGGTATAGAGGCATCGCGCATGAGCGCAAATGGTTATGGTTCATCCAAGCCGTTAAAGCCCAACGACAGCGAGGAGCATCGCGCCTTGAACCGTCGTACAGAAATGATAATAATAGAATAAAATACTTGAAAGATGAAACGATTACTTCCCATTTTAGCTGTAGCCGTTATGATGTCGGCCTGTGTGAAACCCAGCGATACCCAAATAAAGTTCTCGGTTTTGGGCGACAGCTATTCCTCTTTTGAAGGCTATGTCGACCCCGAAACCAACGACCCTTGGCCCCATTATGCCGATATTGGGGTGACCAGCGTAGAGCAGATGTGGTGGTACAAGGTGGCTGATTCCATGAAATGGTTGTTGGAGAAAAACAACTCCTTCTCAGGCTCTTTGATTAGCAATTTCAGCGACTTCGACGCTGGGGAGTATTATATGGAGAATTCCTTCCTTCGCCGTATGGACAATTTGGGCAATCCCGATGTGATTTTCATTCTCGGGGCCACCAACGATGTGTGGCAGGAGGCTCCCTTTGGCGACTTTGTGTACAACGATTGGACGGACGATCAGCTTTGCTCCTTCCGTCCGGCACTTGCCTGTCTTCTGGACTATACGCAACGGCATTATCCCAAGGCCAAAATTTACTTCCTGCTTGAGACCAGCCCTTGTCCGGGAGGCATTACTGAGGAAACGCGACAGAATCTCATCGAATCCGTCCACCGTATCACCAGCCATTATGGTGTGGATTGTATTGATTTGGACATTCATAAGGATTGGTGGCATCCTGATAAGCAAGGTCAGAAGGATATCGCCCGTCAGGTTCTGGAAGTGCTTCAGGTCGATTTTAATGTCTGATGTGGTATCGTACCGTCAGCTCGTCGTTTGAAGGGGTGGGAACGTCCCAATAAGGCTTCTCGTCGCTTTCCTCGTCTTCAGTTTCCTGCGCCTTTCTTTCGTCCTCGTCGTCTTCTTCCCAATGATGCACTTCTTTCTGTGGTCCCTCCTTGCGGAGCATAAGGGCTAACACGATGCCGATGATGGCGCCACTCAGGTGACCCTCCCAGGAGATGTTTTGCGGACGGGCCAACGAGGGAATCATGCCCCAGATGAAGCTGCCGTAGAGAAACACCATAATGAGTGAGATGACAATAAGCTGCCGGTTGCCCCGTATGAAGCCGCTGACGATAAGGAACAGGTTGAGGCTGTAGATGAGGGCGCTGGCGCCTACGTGGGTTGTGCTGGGGTCACCTAAGCACCAGGTGAGCAGTCCGCTGCCCAAATAGGAGAAGAACATCACGCGGTTGGCCAAGGTGGGGTAGAAGTAGTATAGGGCTGTACCGAGCACGATGACGGGAACGCTGTTGGCCATCAGATGCTCCCAGCCGCCGTGCAGGAAAGGCAAAGTGAGGATGCCGATGAGCCCCTTTGCCGTTTGTGGCACCAGTCCCCAACGGTTGAGGTCGGCATCAAGCGAGACGTCGATAATCATCACCACCCACATCATCACGACGAGGAGGAGGGGGATGACGAGGCTGCCGAAGAATTTCTTCCTTTCCTGTGATTTATCCATGATGACTACGGGACTACAAATCCCGTTCCGCTGCAAATATCGGAATTTTTGGCAGAAAAACAGAAAACGCCCCCAATCTGGGAGCGTTTTTCTGGGATTCTCAAATTCCTGTGTAAAGAGTCTTACGCCAGGAACGGCATCTTCACCACGATAGCCTTGATGAGCTTGTTGCGGATCTTGATGAAGATTTCGGTGTCCTTCTTGCTGAAGGCCTTCTGCACCAGAGCGGTACCGATGTTCTTACCCGTCGAGGGTGAGGGGCTACCTGAACGCACCATACCGATGACGTTGCCTTCGGCATCGCACACTTCGTAACCGTTACGCGGGATACCGCGGTCAATCATTTCGAAGCCGACAATCTTCTGGTTGACGCCATTGGCTTTCTGAGCGGCGAAGATTTCGCGGTTCAGGAAGTCGTTGCCGTCAACGAACTTGGTGATCCAACCCAGACCAGCCTCGATGGGGCTGATGGTGTCGTCGATTTCGTGGCCGTAGAGGCAGAAGCCCTTCTCGAGACGGAGGGTATCGCGGCAACCCAGACCAGCGGGCATAATGCCGAACTCCTTGCCAGCCTCAAAGACGGCGTCCCAAACCTGCTTGGCGTAGGCGACGGGGATGTAGATTTCGCAACCACCCGAACCCGTGTAACCGGTAGTGGAGAAGATGATGTTGTCGACACCGGCGAAGTTGATGATTTGGAAGGTGTAGTACTCCATATCAACCACGTTGGCCTTGGTCAGCTTCTGCATAGCCTTCAGGGCGTTGGGTCCCTGGACAGCGAGCTGAGCCCACTCTTCGCTCTCGTTCTTGAAGTCCTCGCCGAGCTTCATGCCGAACTTCTCGGCAATCTGGCTCATCCAGTTCCAGTCCTTCTCGATGTTGGCGGCGTTGGGTACCATGAAGTAATGGTCGTCGGCGATGCGGTAGACCAGCATGTCGTCCACGATACCACCTTTGCCGTTAGGCAGGCAGGTGTATTGCACCTTGCCGTCGGTCAAAGCGGCAACGTCGTTGACGGTGCAGTATTGCATGAACTGCTTGGCCAAGGGGCCTTTGGCGCGGAACTCGCCCATGTGGCTCACGTCGAACACGCCGACGTTGTTGCGGACGTTAAGGTGTTCTTCGACTAAGCCGGTGTATTGAATCGGCATGTCGTAACCAGCGAACTCAGCCATCTTGGCGCCCAGGTCGTGATGGATCTGGTTGTAAGGGGTCTTCTTTAATTCGATGTTTTCCATTTGTGTTTATGTTTGTTGATGATTCGTTCAAAACAGCCGCAAAGGTAGGGAAAAAACCTTTACCTTGTTGTGTCGTGCAGCGATTTCTTGAAACTGGGGCCGAAATACAACTTGGTGTACTGTAAGTCGTACACGGTGACCACCTTCGCGGGGTCGGCGTTGACTTTGCGTTTCAGCGTGCAGCCGTTGGCGGGGTCGACCCAGTATTGGATGACGGTACCGTCGGGGTAGTCGACGAAGAAATGCCAGCAGTCGATGTCGAGCACCTTCTCTGTGCCGACGTAGTAGTTGGAGAGGTTGTTCTTCTCCACCTCGTTGGCGAAGGAGTTGAGCGGGCTGAAGCTCTCGCCAAAAGCCTCAAACTCCCAGTCCACGTCGTCGGTCCAGCCTTGTGCATCGGGACGATAGTACCAGTTCTTTCCCGTCTTCACATTCCAGAAGCGGTCGATACCCTGTCCGTCGTTGAAGGCCTCGTTGTCGCCCAGCTTCATATAGGTCTCGTTGAAATTGGTACCTTGGTCGTTGATGGTGATGAAGAAATGGTCGGCAGGCGGGTTGAAGCTGAAGGTGCCGGTGAAGGGCTGCGTGGCGGGCTTCACGGGCTTTTCAGTCGTTACTGTAACCTCGTTCGGGTCGGAGATGATGATGTTGGCCGTAATCTGCGATTCGTTGTCGTTGCAGGTGGCGATGATGCTGCTTTTACCGGCTTTGAGGGCGATAATCTGCAGGCGGTCGCCGGTCTTGATGGGTCGGTAGCTGATGTTTTTGGGTCCTTTGACGTTGTAGCTGGTCATCGAGCATTTGTCGAAAGGTTTCCACACAAGGGTATCGCCAATACTCATCTTGAATTCTTGAGGCTCTTGGGCCAATGCTGCTGAAGTCAGGCCGACAAAGGCGAAGAGCAACAAAGCGATGTGAAGTTTCTTCATATTTGTCCTGGTTTTTAAATGAAACAATACGATAAAATTTCCGCTCCAAAAATACGGAAAAAAGTGAAATGCAAGCGGAATGGGCGTTTTTTATGGCCTGATTTTGCTGAAACTCTGCTCAAAGGCCTCCCGCATCTTACTTTCGTCGCGGATGATGCACCTCAGTTGTTCCAATCGTGTGGCGTTTTCCGATTCGGGTAGCCATAGTTTCAGGTAGCCTGTATCGGAGTATTTTTCAAGCAGATGCGCTCTGAACCGCTGGTATTGTCCTTCTTTGTCCAACTCGGGATGGTGATCGAGGCCGAACTGTATGGTGCGTCGGATGACTTTTTCGGGTAGGATGAGTCGGTCGGCTTCAGCGACGATTTTGCCGTAAATGCTTCGTGGCTCGTGTCCGCTTGAGGCACGATGGTCTTCAGCAGCTTGCGCCATTGTCTCTATCTGTTCCTCGTTGAACCATTCCCGAAGCCTTTGGTCCTCGCGGATAATGCGTCCCGAGACGAGGTGATGGGTGTCGCGTCCCTCACAAAGACCTGTGTCGTGATAGGCGGCGATGGTATATACCATATCCTCGTCGACCTCATAGTGCTCGGCTAAAGCCAGACTGCGCTCGATGACTTCATCGGCATGATTGCGTTGATGAGCCGCATCAAAGTGGTCGTATCGGGGCAGGATTTCCTGCTCGATATAGGTTATTAAAGTGGGATTTACCATCCTCCTCCGCCTCCTGCGCTTACGGTGGTGTACATCGAGTTGACGTTGACGTTGGTGCTTTGTCCGCCTGTATAGGTGACAGTTCCCGTATAGTATCCGTTCCAGTTGTTACCGCTGGTGATGGTGCCGCCGTATTTGACGGTATAGCTTTGTCCTACTTGCAGCTGCGGGTCGGTAAAGAGCATCACCATGCTGTTGCCGCCGCCACCGGGCCATCCTCCACCACCGCCTCCGGTGAACGTTGGGCATTGGTAGGTGCAGATGACGGTGCCGTCCGACTTGAGAATCTGTATGGCGTAACCCGGCTGTGTGTTGATTCTGACGCTGGGCTGGGTGCACACATTCAAGGTAGGACCGCTTGTGCCTCCGCCAGTGCCGATGCTGGTGCTGCCCGTGATCTTGAACTGGTTGTTGTCGCAGTCGAAGCCTTCTTCAGGCGAACGGGCTCCGTTGGAGATATTGAGGCCACCGTTGATAAACATGGTGCCGTTGGAATCGGTGCCGTCGTTGGCGTCGCTGTGGGCGTAATAGATGCCGCCGTTGATGGTGAGGTTTTGTGATGCGTTTACGGCGTCGTCCTTTACCGAGTAGGCCTCTATGTTGCCGCCGTTGATGGTCAGCGTGGATTTGCTTTCGATGCATTCGCCGCCTTCGTTCTGCGTCTGGGTACAATGCACGGTGATGTTGCCGCTGTTGATGGTGACGTTGCCTCTTGCCTTGATGCCTTTGGGGTTGGCGTAGTCGC
>Ga0265301_10000638_pt1 | contig 49038 bp, 52 predicted proteins | sample AusTroGonzalo_MG_2_FD_193488 | JGI IMG/M metagenome (GOLD analysis project Ga0265301, IMG submission 193488) | Bovine rumen microbial communities from tropical cattle in Woodstock, Queensland, Australia - Gonzalo_04 | ecosystem: Host-associated > Mammals > Digestive system > Stomach > Rumen ...
GTTCATCTAGGATTGTGCATGTCACTGGCACCCTTGGGTCCCTCCAGAAGCTCAGATCACCATCACGGTTTCTGATTCTCGTCCTAACATCTTGAAACTTCTTCTTTCTAGATAGAAGCAACTAAGTTAATAGTTAATGCTATTATTAAATTGTTACTATTGTATGCTCGAAAGCATTTGTAAATATCATTGACTTACATTTATGTTTACGAATTAAGTTAATGAAATTAGACACGGTGAATGCGGCTGTTGATACAACTGTACTTGCCACAGACAGTGTCGTGCCACAAGCAGACACGGGCGTAGCATCTTTTGCTTCACTATCTGTGAACTCCATTGAACTAATAAACATTTTCTTTTGTGTTTCATTAGTCCAATCAGCTGCATAAGATTGTGCATCTTCAAGTCTCATCCTAGTATCAAACATACCTTTAACTTTAACATTGTCTTTACAGTTCATTGCTATTTCATATCTAAGTTCAATACTATCTACACATAGGAATACATAACCTGATAAGGTTTGTCCTTCCCACTTATCATGTTTCTTTATTTCACAAGTTGGATTAATATCTTTAAGTATTTCTTCTAATGCATCTGTTTTCTTCATACCTATTTGATGATGGAAATATAATTGATTAGTTATATTCTTATCTTCAACTATATCGAAGTCCCAGATGTGTACTCTTTGTACACCTAATCTAACTAGAAGTTCAGCAACTCTTGAACCCATAGCACCTATACCTATAATATGTATAGCACCTTCGTAATCATTAATAGGGTCGAAGAACTCTAACGATTTACTTAGATTCATTATTGATTTTACCTCCTTTAACTGCTGTGTCTATTATATCTTTTAAATCTTCTTCAGTAAAAACTTTTTCTTTCATTAACATTTCAAAGAATGAACATAACATAACTTGTATTGTTATACTATTTCCATTGATAAACATAGCACTACGGTCTCTACCTGGTTTCTTTTCTATTTTAATTATACCTTCATCTTTAATATAGTCTTCAAAACTTTTTATTGTTTTCTTTTTAAACATCATTCCAATCATCCTTACCTTTCAAGTCTTCCTTTTTATACATTCTTTTTGATGCACCAAAACATACCTTTTCACATTCATAATACTCTAACATATAATATACATATGCTGGAACAAATTTATTTTTAGGTGCTTCAATATAAAGTATGTCTCCTACTTTACTTGCTTTTGTTTTTTCCATTCTTTACACCTCTCTTATTTCTTATATTAGTATAGAAGTTATCATATTCTCCTTCATACTTTCTTCCATATATATCTTCATACTCTTTTGGTGTTACATAATCATAAAGATTAGGGTCCCAAAATGGTAACTCATCTTCTTCATCGTCATCATATATAGATACTTGTTTTGTTTTCTTAGGTTTAGTTTTCTTTTCTTCCTTATTATAAGATGAGTAACCGTAACCATATCCATAATTGTTTGTAACTGGTGTTGGTTCTTTGATTTGTGTTTTGTTTTCTTCAAACCAATTAAGATATGGTACACCATTTTCTTGTATTAATTGTATAGGTACATCAGTATATAAAATATTATTTCTCATATCATAGAACCTAGTTGTATATTCACTACGTTTATTAGTTATAGTTATAATAAAGTAATCATTAACTTGACTAAGTAATTCTTGATAGAAGTTTTCATCTACACCTGATGGACCTGTACTCATATTAACATGAGAGTGACCGTGAAATCTTTTATGATTAACTTGTTCGGTTGTAAGACTCATTTCAAATTCAAATAATCTATCATCATCTTGTTCTACTGTAGCACCTGTTACTTTTTGTGGATAAACTACAATGTCTTCAATGATATAAGTTGATTCAAGTCCAGGCATTTGATTAACTATACCGTACCATCCTACTTCTTTATCACATTTATCTACTAACATACGCATCTTTATATATGCATTAGGTGTAATAAATACTGTAGGTTCTACAATATTTTGTTGTTCAATATATTCATTTAATATATCTTCAATGTCTAACTTTAGTTCTATCTTAGATGTATTCATAAATAAAGTTGTATCATATTTTTCTAATAACTTTTCTTTTACTTTATCTTTAACTGGATTAAGATTAATTAATTGTTTCTTCATTATAAATCCTCCGCTTCTATTACATTAACTTGTTCAGGTTCAGTATCGAATGTACCATTTAACCATTGACCTAATGTATATAAGTTACCATCTTTCTCTAAACATTTCATACTTAAATAATAATCATTACCTCTATCGAATGCTTGACTTAACCATTCAAACCATCTATTACATACAGCACCATCTTTAAAGTTCATACTTCTTGCTGCTGCCATTGCTATATTAACAAATAAAGTTAAGTCTTGGTCACGCATTGCTTTAATTAATTGAGGTTTATAATCACCTAGACATTGATAGAATTGGAAGTGTGGATTAAACATTGCATTTATATCCATACAATCTTGTTCATATATTGAACCAAAGTTTTGGAAGTTTGCTTCACTTGTATAAGCATAGTAAACATCTGTTCTAATATATAGTTTAAACTTTTGTTCAATGAATATATCATTGATGAAACGTTTAACATTCTCACTACCTATATTTCTTATTGCACATTCTGCTTCATCTGTATCGAAGTAGTCTAGTGGTACTCTTAATATTATTTTTATATTGTTATTATTGTAAGTGTTTAAATCATAAACACCTTTCATCTTTGTAACTGTATTAAGTTCGTCAACGATTACACTTTCTCCTGCTTTATATTTTTCTATTAATATATCATACTCAGTTATCTTTTTAAGTGCGGCATCATAAGCTACTAGTGCTTGTTCTGCACTGCGTCTATATTCTCTTACATTATTCTCAACAAGTTTAACTCTTGCTTCTGCAATCTTTTGGAATAAAGTTTGATATCTTATTTCTCTTTCAAGGTTTTTATATTTCTCTAGTTCTTCTATTACTTTAAACATATTCATAGGTTTAACATTAGATATTCTTTTAACTTGTGAACGATTAACTAAACACTTGAAGTAATCTATTTCTTCTTGTGTAAATTTTTCTTTCCAATCTTCAAAGAATACAGGTACTAAACCTAATGCTAAGAATGTTTCTGATTCTTGATCGATATCTGCATAGTCAGTCAACATTAAAATTATATGTTTAACTTTAGATTTGAAAACTCTGATGTGTTGTTTAATAGCACGACCTTGTCTTTCAGATTCTCTTAATGATGTTTGTTCTACACATTTATTAAACAATGAACTGATGCTATCATCTTTATATTCTTTCCATAAATCTGTGTCAATAAATGGATATTCAAATTCTTTATTCTCTAATGTAGTTCCTGCTAAATAACATGTAATGAATAAACATTGAGCATTAGTTGTTTCATTAAATACATTTAATAGTTTATCCTTAATGCCTTCTATTACTTCGTTCTCTCTGCCTTCTGCATCTTCATCATAACAAAAATATTTTCTTTCAAATGGTATATGATTCATGTGTAAAGGTAGGTCTGCATGTATCATTGCTGTTGGATTTCTAAAATAATAAGTATGATTCTGTAATCTAATACTACCACTATCTCCACAGTCTAATCTTTCAGGTGTGTTTCCGTAATAGTATTGATTATTATAAGTATTCGCATACTTATATGTTCTTAATTGTAACATATCAATAACTCCTTTCAATAGTAAAAAAGGAGAGCAAAGTCTGCTCTCCTGTCAGTGTTTTAACTAAGCATTATTTGCTTTAACTACAGCAATTAACATACATTTTTCTGTAACATTCATATCAGATAATGTCTTATCCATATCGCCTGCTTGTAATGAAGCCCCATCTAACATTACTTGAGCAACTGAATAATCTACTGCATTATCTTCTAGGATATCTCTTAATGTAGTTGCTGGTGAATAATTCTTTTCAACTCTTTGAGTTGTAGTTCCAACGATTACTCTTATCATATCTTTACTCCTTTATTAGTCTAAGAACTCAACGTCTGCATTGATTTCTTCTGCTTCTTCTAAGTATTCTTTTACTTGTTCTTCGATAGCGTTAATCTTAACTAAGATAGAAGTGATAATATTTTTCATTTTATTTTTCTTTGCTTCTTCAGTGTCTGCATCTACAGTAATACCTGCGATTGCTTTACCATCTTTGAAGATTGCACCGTAACTAGTAATTGAATTACAATCACCAGTTGCAATTTCATATAAAACTTTATCTGCTTCTTCATCTTTTAAAATCAATACAGATGGTTTTAGAATGCTAACCCTTTCTATGTTTTCATTAGTTAAAACATCACTTGTGATGACAACTTTGTCATCTAAAACTTTTGCTTTTGCCATGTCCATGACCTCCTTTTTTTATAGACATCTATATTAAACTATCAGTTGGGGAGCCGATAGGTTAATATCTAATACACACTTTGTTGTGCGATAGCAACAACAACAAAGCACTTACGATTTAATCGTTTTATTATCACATCCATTGTACATCCCGCAATGTTGACGGTTAGGCTACCATCAGTGACTTGAGTTGTTTAGGTACACTCATACAATACTTATCATCCAAATAAGCAGTAGCTCTAGTCCTAGTCACAGTGACACGTCTGCTAACGCCATTAGTATATTTATCTACTAGCATGTAAAGGAGGGTAGAAAAAATATATTTATTTAACTTCCCATTCGTAGATAAATAACGCTATCATTAGTGATACAGATTAACAACGACTATCTTAGATAGGCTTGTTAATACACAGGTAATTACTTCACGTACCTGCCGTGAGTACCAATAGGTACTATGAAATATATAACATAGAAAGTCAGAAGGATGTTATACACTTCATACTACCTATTGATAGGTAGTAATTTTATTTATTTATTTCTTCATCTATTTTATCTATTACTTTTTGGAGTTCGTCTTTCTTAGGATTGTCTGGTAACTTATTTATTTCTTTATCTATTTTATTAATTACCTTTTGTTTACGTTGTATTGCAAACTCTTTTCTTTGTACTTCGTTACTTGCTTGTTTAACTTTCTTTTCGTATGCAAGTAGTTCTTCATAACGTTTAGTACTTATAATTCTAATCATTTATTAAGACCTCCTTATACATATATTATATCATAACTTGTAGTACTGTCGCAAGCGACAGGACAACCTAGTATGCTTCATTGTTTTTATAAATCATATCTTCTAGATATGTTTCATTACCAAATGATACACATTCAAAGACTGGTTCTTCATCTGGTGAATGACCTAAGATATCTCTTGAATATTCAATATCATTATCTAAATAGAATTTAATACTAGCATATGCAAGTAGTTTAGATTCAAGTGATTCATAGTCTACTTGTATATCATATAATGGTGCAAAGTTGTTTAAGATTACATCTAAATCTTCAGGTATTTCTTGATTGAAAAATTCTAATATATAATTCATATGTTCTTTAGATTTAACTAAAGTTTTATGTTCAAAGTATGCACTTCTTTTTAAATAATACTCTTGTAAAATTGGATGTTGTACTTTATACCATCTATGATTTTCATAATATTTATATTCCCATTCCATTGGTGTTGAAATTGTGTATGTCTTATCTTCATACTTAATTGTAATTTTAGATTTAGTTTTTCTATGTAATAGATTATTTATTAAATCTATTGTTGAAGCATACATTGTATCTAATAATATACCTACAGATTCTCCTGCTTTAACAACAGGTTTTTCGTATCCGTAATATACTTCATATCCTTTATTTCTATATTCTTTAATTTGTTCTTGACTTAATTTATATTCACTAATGACTTTCATATTTACTCCTTTAAATAAAATAGAACAGAAGCAGAGTATTATAACTCTACTTCTTGTTCCTCAACTTCTGGTCTGTAACTTACATTATAATATGTTTGACCATTTCTTTCTGAAACTACTGCTGTTCTTTCAACTGTAATTTCTTTACCTTTGATATGAGATAATACTTTTTCAATATTCCAATCGTATGTATCTCCATCTTCAGTTCTGAACTTTTCGATAGGTAATCCAGTTTGATTTGCTAGTGCACATAGAATTGCAGGTAATACTGATACTCTATTTGTATTAGTTGCATCGTAGAATAAAACATCTTTAAATGTTCTTTCACTATCTTTAACTTTCATTTCAATAGTTATAGTGAATCTATCTTCAGTTCCTTTCTTTGTAGCGTCTAGGATAACTACATCTTTTTTACCTAGAATTGGTTTCATAGTTTTCATTTTCATCAATCCTTTCTTTTTAAAACTATTAAACTAAAGTTCTTTATATCAAGAACTTCACTCGCTGAAGTTCTCAACTCTATGCTAAGAAACTTCAACTAAACTTAGGCTCAAGCCGTTAGGCTTAAACTTAATTATCTATATAAATAATTATATAAATAACAATTTTAAAGAACCAATTTCTCGAAAAGTCAAGACCGAAGAACGAAGTGTGTCTTGACTACGGAAATTGGTATAATAGAATGTTATTTATGAATATGATATTGTCTACAAGTATAATAATCTACTGTATATCCGTAATGTCTATCGCATTCATTGTAATAAGTTTCTACTGTCGTACTTATAATATTAATTGTTTGTTGAATAATTAATGTAACTATAATACCTAAAATAAAACACCATATTGATTTTTTACTTCTCATAATTTTACTCCTATACTTCTTAGATTTTAGTTATATAAATAGAAAAAGGATATGCTTAAAACATATCCTTAAAACTATCAATATTTAAGATATCTTCAATGACTGGATTTAATTCTTTTTCAAGTATTTTGTAATACTCTTTCCAAGCCTTTTTGATTGCTACGTTGCACATAGTTTCTTGGGCTTCAGTCATTTTGTTTAACTTAGCAACTGTGTCATTCCAGTTTAATTGTTCAACGTTGTCTTTATGATACTTATTGTAAACTGCAACGTCCCTGTTATATTCCTTAACGAAGTTGTATACTAAGTCTCCTCTCAATTTTGTTGATTTAATGTTTTCCATTTCAATTCCTCCTTTACATTAAGGATAAGGCAACTGAGTGAGTGACGTAGGAGCGAACGAAGGGTAACGCAAACGAATGGAGTGTAATGAAGTTTGAGGCAAGCGAAGTGAAACGAGCGAGACGCCGTAGGGCAACTCAAACTGAGTGGAATGGAATGAGTGCGTTATGCCATCCTGATATATGGAAAGGCGGGATTGCAAATGGCATAAAACATTTCAACAAAATTAGAGGTTTAGACTTGAGTTCAACGGCTTAAGGAATAGGACAGCCTGACGTTGCTACAATAAGTATTATTTTAAGACAACACAATTAAACCTATGACACAGGCTAAACAAAATGCGACCAAGAAACGCAACGGCAAGAAAAATGGCGGTAAGATATCTGAATGGTTGAATGAATTGTCATTGAAGATTAATGATATTGTTTACGCCGTTTTTCGAGGCTGGTAACGTGCTCTCTTGGCTAGTAAAAAACCAGGGCTCAACTAATGGTTCACAACATACAGTGTCATTCTGCAGTCTTGGCTCTCGTCATTTCGATAACTGCTCTAATGCACTTGAGCCCGTCGATTGAGTTCTTATTCGAGTGCCAGTGAGAATAAAACGAACGTAGTGAGTGTGAACGAAAATCGGGTTTTGGTTGGCTGGGAACAATAACTGTATCAGAATGAGGGCTTGAAAACCCTTATGGAATAAGGCTTGATACAAATAGCGTATCAAGGCGTGTGCTAAATATGAGTAAAATTATGAGTTCAGGAACAATATCTGTGTCATGAAAACTTTTTTTCTAAAAGTTATTAAAGGGGTAAAAATTTAAAATTTGATACAATATATGTATCATGAGTTAACTAGATTTTGAGTGAGATACAAAAAATGTATCAAAAATCGATGTTTATAGACAGTAACAGAATCTGGGGAAAAAGTTTTGGTAAAATGGACAGGGCTTTTTTTGTATCACGAAAAATCGCTATAAAAAAGTTTGAAATGACTTTAGTAAAGTCGTGGAAATTGATACGATATTTGTTCTTTTGTTGATATATAAGGGTTTGAGAGACTGAATGATGATACGGAAAATGTATCAGTGTCGTGAGACTAGAATTATATTTAGTAGTTTGTGTTAAAAGGTTTGAAAATGTTATTTTGGGACCCTGGGTCACCTTTAAATTGGAGATATAAGACCCCCTTTGCATTTCCCCAACATAGCCCAGTGTGTGTGGCTATTAATATTTAAACATTTCATTTTGTTCTTCCAAAATTCATTTTGTTCTTCTAAAACTATCACATTGACTAATTGCCTCTTGCACTGTATAATTAAATTAAAAGGAGGTATACGATGAAATATTTTAAAACAGACACTCGTGAAGTCATTACTATCACAAACAGTGAACCATCATACATCCCTGCAACTTATCACAAAGCAATTATAAAGGATGCAATTAATCCAGTTTATACCAAATACTTGCTTAAGAATAAGAAATTGTATATGGCTACAGTTGATAGTACTGAGAAATTGTTAGTGTTAGAACCCCATGACATGTTAGGATGCACTCTTATAGTTGCATAGAAAGGAGATTTTTATGAAAGTTAGAATTGAAACAAAGGATATTGATACTAGTAACTTTATTGCAATCGGTCAGAATGCAGATAAAACTAAAACATTCTGTGTAATTGACCCAAAGACTACTCTTGATGTAGCATTTCAACTTCTTCATACTTTATCGTTACATATTCTAAATGCTTATACGATATCTGCTAATGGAGGACAGTTACCAACTAACCCTACTAAGGAGCAGTTAAATAAATTTATTGCAATTAAAACACAGTTATATGATCAATATAATCTAGCCGTGTCTTCAGTTCTTGAACATTACGCCCCTGAGTTTGAACTTCGACCTGATATTACAGCAGATGCCATTGCCAAAACTGAGTCAGAGATAGTTAAAGAAAAGTATTCTCACCTATCTCCACAGGAAAAACAAAAGGCAAATCGTAATATCCAGAAGTTCAAGAAACAGTTGTTACAAGAACAGTTTAAAAAGATAGGTAAAGATAATGAAGTGTCCGAGATGTGATTCGCTTCTAGAGCCAGCAATATCTATTTCAGGTACTCCGTCTACTGATTGGCTTACATGTACAAATCCAACGTGTAATACGTATGTAGATACATACCATCCGATGGAGCACCAACAATCTGTTCATCTTGACACCCACCGTATTATTGGGAACTTCGGTTCTTACGGTACAGGTAAGACAAAGACATCTGAAAAAGAAATTGAGAAGCACATCTTTATAACACCTAATGCCAACATTTTATTAGGTGCGAATGTTTCTTCTCAGTATGAGCAGACCCTTCTCAGAGATTTTGAAAAGAGTTTCCCAGATGCATTCTTACAGAACAGGAATGTTCAGAAACAGTATTTAGATTTCATTAACGGTGCACGTCTTATGTTGCGTCCGTTTGACGATCCAGATAAACTGCGTTCTAATAACTATTCCCTTGTTGTAATTTTGGAAGCATCGGAAGTTCAGGCTGAAGCATTCCATCAGTTGAAAACACGTTTGCGTAACACTGCAGGTAGGAGGGTTATTCCTTCTATTCACCCTAATGAGCGACCAGAGGTCTACGATTGGCGTAAGTTAATCTGCGAATCAAACCCTGATTCAGGATGGATTCGTACAGATATTTTACAGGTGGCAGACAAGATTAACCAGTTTGGGAGATTTTGTAAAGAACACTACGACCAATCTGAGAATGAGATTGACCCTAACATTTCTTGTCATGTTGCATCTACAGATGTAAACACATTTTTACCAGATGATTATATTGAAGTAAATACAAAGAATAAACCTGAGTGGTGGGTCAGGAGATTTATTTATGGAAGTTTCTTATTTGCTGAAGGTTTAGTATATCCGAACTTTGCAAAGTGTATTAAGCCGACACCAACTAAAATAGTTATTCCACCAAAATATAAAATAATAGCTGCACACGATTACGGATTACAAGACCCATCTACTTTCGTGTTTGGTTATATAGATACTGACAGAGGTAAGTTAGTCATTTATAAAGACATCCGAACCAATAATACATCTGTTAAAGATTTAGCAGATATGTTTAAGGAAGCATCTAAGGATGTAGGTATCGGGCAGTGGTACACTACACCTATCATAGACCCTAAGAATAATAAAAGGGACTACGATAAAAAAGACCTTATTACCCATTATCAAGAGTATGGTATCAGTTTTAAACCAGGTTATATTAACCGTGAAGCCAGAATCTTTAGACTTAACGATTATATAGAACAGGGAAGACTTGAAGTTTACGACTGTTGCCAGTATCTTATTAAGGAAATGAGGGAGTGTAAATTCAAACCCCGTTCATTGAATGACACTACAAATGCAAAGGATGAACCTATTGATAAAAATGACCACAGTATCACCCCACTTGAGTGGATTTGTATGGAGCTACCAGCAGACCCACGCAAACTCTTTATGAATATGTACGATCAATACGGTCGAGACATTGAAAAAGAGACTAAGAAAATGAATGAAGGTGGTTGGCAACTCTCTGATAACCAAGCCATAATCGATTCATTTGACTATCAAGGTACCGCTTTTGGTATCGAAGGAGGAGATTTATATGGATAATCTTATTTGTTTTCTAATTGGGTTTCTTGTTTGCTACATTTTAACTAAGAAACCGTTAGAAATTACTATTCATCATACAAATCAGAACATAGTTCCACAGCTTCCTGAAGAAGTTATGCCTAAAATGTCTGAATTAAATAAAGATAATGACCCAGATGAAGACAAGGCATACAAAGAAATGGGCGAAATACTAGCAAATGTCCAAGAAATATTCGGAGGAAGTGACAGAGATGAGTAGTACTAAATCAAAAAAGGATATTTTAGGGTCAGATTTACTGCCAGATGGTGTAACATTAGACAGTATCAAGGCTAGAATCAAGGATACTGACTCACATTACACCAAAGCTATGCAGAGAATGCGTATATTAGACGGTGCAGATAGAGGAAAAGTCTGGGAAGTAGTTAAAGCGAAGTTCCCATCTTATCAATTAATGCCAGATACTAACTGGATTAACTACATTAAGGACAATTTGGTAGCGTCTATCTATACTACGGGTCGTTACGGGGAACTTTTACCTAAATCGAATGACGATATTAAGTTATGTGTTGAGTTTAATGCTGCACTTGGCACTATTTGGGACAATATCAAGGCTCCATATTACCAGATGTTAGCTGGTGAAAGGGCTGCACTGTTCAATTTAGGTGTAACAATGGTTGGATGGGACAAAACAATCATTGGAGGTACTAAGAATTACTGGTATAAAGGAGATATCAAACTAAAAAACATAGACCCTATGCGTTTTAGAAGGGATCCTTATGCGGATGAGTTCGATAATGCAGAATACTGCTACTATTTTGATGACTATTCCCTACCATTAATTAAAACTAAGAAGATTTATAAGAATAGAATCAATGAACTTATCAAAGTTCTAGGTGATAAACTGTCTTCTAGTACAGAAAGTGATGCAGTTACAGCAGAACTTGACAGAAAGCCAGCATCTTCTTCAGATAATAACTATCACAGGATTACATATTTCTTTGTTATGTATACTGCTGATACTGATGAAGGATTTAAAATTGCAGAAGTACATTTATTAGATAATGAGTACGTTCTATATTGTAAACAAGACCTAAAACCTAGAATGTTTCCGTTCTCATTACTATATTGCAACTTACCAGCAGGTGATTTAGTCGGTGCGTCAGAGCCTGCTAAGATATTTGGTAACTATTTAACTTATGATTTACTTAATTCAATCTATGCAACGTATGCCTATAAGGCACAACGTCCACCTAGATTCGTTAACGTACAATCAGGTATTAATTTAAGACAGTTTGCTAAGTACGGTAATGATGCAGACAAGACTTTCCCTGTAAATGGTGACGCATCACAAGCTGTTCACTACGGTGTGTTCCCACCACTTCCACCTGAACTGTTACAAATCAAAGCTAACATCGGTACTGACATACAACTTGCTTCAGGTATTGATGCAATGTATTCAGGTAAAGATACTGGCTCAGTTCAAACCACTGGAGGGATGGATACACTCACTGCTAATACGACTATGCGTGATAATCCTAAGATTGCTTTGTATGAAGAATACACAAGACGTCTTACTGAGTTAATTATTAACAACTTAATTCAGTTTGGAGATAAACGTACGTATACAGTTAAAGATCCTATTACGCAGCAAATCAAAACTATTGAGTTTGATTTCCCTGCAATAGATGATGATATAAGATTTAGATATGATCTTGATGTACAAACATATCTACCTCGTAATAAAGCGAGATTGTCTATGGCTGCTAATATGTTATTAGAAAAACAAGCACAATATAAACCAGACCCTGAGATTATTACAGTTGAGGAATGGTTATTGATGCAAGACATTCCATTTAAGGATATGATATTTAAACGTATGGGTATCCAAAGGAATACTAGAATAACAGAACAAGTTGCTCAGACATTAGAAATGTTTGCAGACTTAGTTGAAGGTGGTATGTTACCTGAAGATGCAGTCAATTCAGTTGCTGCTCAACTTCAAGCAGAACAACAACCTACTTCACTAGGTAACACCGCTAACGCAATGGATGTTGCTGATCTTGTTGGAGGTTCTCCACAAGCTGCACAGATGGGCTCTGAAGATATGCCTGTCGGAGGTGATATGTATGGCGTGTAAAAAAGGTAAAGGCGGAAAAAGAAAATAATTAAGGAGGAAATATTATGATTAAATTAGCGTATAATAAAAAGAATAATAATTTAGTTTTTGCAGTAAATAAAGTAGACAGAGTTGCTGTTGGAGAAGCAGGCATTAAGGAGTACTACGTTGGAGTTCTTATTGATACTTCAACTGTTCCTGATGCACGTACTGAAAACTTTAGATTCCAAGTTAAAGGTTTTGAATCTGATTGGACTGAAGTTCCTTTAGATGTTGGAGCTACTAACCCTGTTAATAATCAGGAGAAAACAGTTACTCCAGCAATCACTGCATTCAATGTTACACCTGATTCAGGTTATTCAGGTTTGTCTAAAGTTAAAGTTAATGCTGCTCCACTTGAAGAAAAGACTGTTACACTTAGTACAACAGACACACAAACAATCGTGCCTTCTACTAATAAGATTGGTCTTTCAAGTGTAACTGTTCCAGCTGTAACAGCAGCAATCGATGTTAATATTACTGCAGGTAACATTAAGTCAGGCGTAACTATATTAGGAGTTGCTGGTAGTTATGTTAAACCAGATGAACCTAACTTAATTGCTGGTAATATTAAACACGGTGTAACTATTTACGGTGTAGAAGGTACTTACACAGGTGACTAATATTTGAAAAGTCAATATTAAATATTGACTTTTTTTATTTTTATTTTTATAATGTACTTAGATAGGTTAGGTATCTGGTTACCTTTACACACTGTGTATAAAAATCAAGTATCTGTCTGCCTCTGAGAACTCGGCAATCTCAAAAGATAGGAGGAAAATATATGCCAGAAAATATCGATGGTTTGTTATCAGACTTAGGCGTGGACCCTAATGCAGGAACCCCAGATGCTGGTCAAGATGGACAAACAAATGCGACTGACGCTGCTGATGCTGCTGATACTGGTACTGATGCAAATGCAAATACATCGGATACTGGAGCAACAGATGATGCTAATGCAGATGACAGTGGCTCTACTGGTGTTGATGATGCACAGGCTCAACTTGAGCAACAAAGAGCAAATCAAGCATTTGCTGCAATGCGTGCAGAGAACACTAAATACAAAAAGTTTATGCAAACTCTTATGCGTGGTTCAAACTTTGCTGGTGATGAAGCTGCATTCATACAGGCTTTAGAAAATGAGGCTTATAAGAAACAGGCTCAACTACAAGGTATGGCTGCTAATCCAGAATTACTACGTAAGGTGGATGAACAAGAGGAGCGTATACAAGAACTTACTAGAAGCCAACGAGATCAAACTTTGATGTTAGGTCTTAGAACTTTACAGCAAACTCACAACTTAACGGGGAAGGAAGTTGAGACGTTTGTGCAACGTGCGATTGAAAATAAAATTGATTTACTTGCTCCAGGTGTTGACTTTGATACTCTTTATAAAGGTATGTTCTTTGATGATATCGTCAAGAAACAAATCGAGAGTGAAAGACAAAACTGGATTAAGCAATCAAATAAATCAAATGACGCTGCAAATCCTGATGGTAAATCAGGTAAGAAAGATTCCCCAAGTACAGATGTTAAGACAATGGCAGAGTTCAATAGCCTATTAAATAATGTTTCCAAAGAAATAAAATAAAAGAAATATTATAAGGGAGGTAGATATTTATGTTAAATGCTTTGAATCCAGTAGCTGATATAAACAGTTACATTGAATATTTTACAAATCACGGTTATTCAATTAGACCTGAATTATTCTATGATAAGCAGTTATTAGATACTATCCGATTAGATGAAAAACATTTCGTTTTCTACAGATTAGCAAATGAAACACCAATCCAAAACGGAGCTGCTAAACTACAAATTCGTAGATGGGCTCCATTACAAGCACACACTGTTCCACTAGATGAAGGTGTGCCACCATTCAGCGATAAAGGCTCAATGGAAAAATATGAAATCAATACATTCCAATATGGTCGTTATATGGAATTTACTGATAAAGTTGATTTTGAAGTTATCGACCCAGTTATTGCACACTATACTAAAGAGTATTCTATTGTTGCAATGGAGACTTTAGACTTACTTGCACGTGATGCTTTAGTTACAGTTGCATCTGCATTCTATGCAGGACAAGTTGCTAGCTTCCAAGACTTAACTTTAGATTGTAAACCATCATTAGAAGACTTGAGGGTAATTGCTTTATCTATGAAAAAGCAACTAGTTAAACCTAGAAGCGGAAATAGATATATGGTAATTGGTACTCCTGATTTCTATTTTGATATGATTGATGATCCACTTGTACAAAAGTATATGACTATCAATCAAACTACTAAAGGATTCTACGATGATATGGGACCTATTCCTCCAATGTTTGGATTAGAGTTCTATGAAACAATGCACGTAGATAATAGTGGTGAGTTCCATGGTATTGTTGGCGGAACTGAAGACGACTATTTACTAGTTGCTCGTTACAATACAAATACACAAGCAATGCAATATGCTCTTGCTGCTGGAACTACATATAAGAAAGCTAAAGTAGATGCTGTTACTGGTGATCCTGACAATTATGTTAGAGATTCTAGAACAGGTCAAAAGGCATCTTATATTCCTGGATTAAAATACTGGGATCTAGAAGCATACAATACTGCAAATGCTAGTGATGGATATGGTGATTATTCTGAATTAAAAGTAGACCGCATATTCTTATTAGGTGCTGACTGCTTAACAAGAACTTGTATTGCTGGTCAAGGAAATGCTAAGATGTATGTTAAAGCGTTAGGTTCTGCAGGTGTGCTAGACCCTATCGATCAAAGACAATCTATCGGATTTAAGATTAACAGTGTTGGTTTCGGTTCTACTAGAACTGAAGCAGTAGCAATCTACTACTGTGTACCTACACAATTAAATGTAGACTTTAATTAGTCTTCGATAGGAGGAAACAAATATGGCTAGTAAGAAAGCTAACATCGATGAGTTTATAGATGATATCGTTGAAGATGCAGCTAAGGAAGTAGAAAAGCCTGTAGTTACAACTGCAGAAGTAAATCATGAAAGAGGATTTAATAAAGCAGAAATGAAACGAAAAGGCTTGGTATCTAAATACCGTGCAGAACAAAAAGTGGCTGTAAGTATTTCACCGTTCTATGCACCATACCTTGGTAATGTTGTAAGACAAATTGTCAACGGTATTGTTGTTGATATACCATGTGATGGACAGACTTATTATGTAAACGAGACTCATGCTTCTCATATAATCACAAAGATTAAGAGAATAGATGCTATGATATCTCGTCAGAACAAAGCTGGAGATGTCAAAAATAATTTTGAATACTCTCCTGGTCAATTACATATCTAATGAACATAAGCAGGGAGTGCTAGATTCCCTGCTTTTATTCTTTTAAGAAAAGGAGGTAAAGTATGCAAATTAAAAAATTAGTAGATACGATTAATAGAACTTATATTGCGTCTGATTACTTAAGACAACCTGACATCTATTACTTTATGGATAGAGTTATTGATGATATTAATGCAAACCTACAGGCTTGTTATCCCACATTTACAAACTGGGAAGACTTTGTAGAGGCTTGGAATGAAAAATATCCAGAAGAACCTAAAGACCGTACTGTATATGATGTCATCCCTGATAAGTATTTACGAAGTGTAGTTGCATTAGGAACTGCTCTTTATTACTATACATCTGATGAAGAAGGCGAACAGATTGCTATGGATTATCAGCAAAGATATAATCAGCAATTATTCCTTATGATAAGAGATTATCATATACAAGTACCTGAAATGTTCCAAGATAATGTTGGTGGCTTTATAGATTTCTCTTATATTAGAGAACGTGAACCTGAAGATTTAGTTCCGAGAGGAGTGGTAATGAATGGCTACGACACAAAAGTTCTATAGATTACGTAAAAGAAATGTTCGTATTAGTACTCAATTATCTAGTATGTCAAATGGCATGTACCTAACGAATCAAAATATTCCAGAAGGTTATGCTAAAGTAATGGTTAATTATGATATAGATGATACAGGTTCTTGTATAAAAACTAGAAAAGGTAGAGAATTGTTAACTACAATACCTTATGCTGGTAAACATCATTTAGGTAGAATGCACATAACAGATTATATTTATACTTATAATAATGCAGCTGATGAAGTTGAAGATATAAAAGATTTACTTATGAGTTTTGGTAATTATAGTAAGATATCTAATTATGTTAATCCAAGTGATTTAACACCACCTGAATCTTTATCAGCACCTATGTGTATAACTAGATTTACATTAAGGACAGATTCTAATATTTATGATGATGATGATCATGTAATCCAACCTGGTACTATAACTACTGAAGTTTATGAAAATGGTTGGGCATTATATTGTGATAAAGGTTCTGAGGAGTTCCATAAAATCACTAATGAAAATATAGGTTATATTTCTACACGTACTATAAAGAATGCTTATGTATATGATAAAAAAGTTGCAAGAGATTTAGGACGTCCTATAAGCACAGTACTTGCTAATGAAGTATATGCTTTCTCAGGTTCTCCTATTGAAGCAACTATCTATACAGGTAACCATGATAAGAACACATTTAACAGTTTATCTAAACCAGATTTAACTAAACTTGTTATTCGTAATACTCCTCAAGGTTATAAAATAAGACGTGAAGTTATAGTTCCTAAAACATTAAATCCAACTGAAGCTACTACAAGTGGTTACAACATCTTGCATGAATCACCTTATGTATTCACAGATGTATCAGGTGGAGCTCCTAGAGTACTTGGTGTTATTTTATATGAGAATCAATATGCAGATACACCTATATTAAATCCACAAGTTGGTGTTAGTTATGCACTTCGTGCTTATTACCAATACAATGTTTCAGGTGCTACATACCAATATAAAGTTGAAGTGCTTGATGGAACGCATACTGAATCTGAATATACCACTATAACAGATTGGACTAACTTCACATCAGGTAATGCGTTGTATATAAATTTTATACCAACGTATGCTAAAACTATTGTAAGAATATCTATTAGACAAAGTGGTCAAACGACTACAGAAAGTCAATTACCACACTTAATAGATTGTGAATCTAGTACTTATTCTAAGATTGAGAATAAAGAATTTAACTTATCTACTGCAAAAGGTATGATTAGTTGGGCTGGATGTATTGGACTTTATGGTGTTGAAGGTGCAACGGATACTATATTCTTCTCAGATGTAGAAGATGCTAGTTACTTTCCATTTCCTAACAACACAGTAATGTTTGATAATGAGATACTTGCAGTTCATAATTATCTAGATATGTTATTAGTTATTACGACAGATAGTATTATTCTAGTTTCTGTTGGAGATACAATAGCAAATTGTAAACAAAAGAAACTTATGGCTAATATATTTATTCCAGAACTAGATGCTGTTAATGTTATTGTTCTTAAAGATCAAATATTCTTTAAGACAGATACTCAATTCTATGTTCTAAAGAACAATCAATATACATCTGATGCTACCGATTTAAAAAATTATACTAATTCAACTGCTATTGCTAACTATACTATAAACTTTACTGAGGAAACACTTAAGATACTTAATAAAGTATTCCGTCCAATAACAGAAGAAGTATCTAAAGAGCGTAGAGAAATAGTTAGATTCACAGATTTTGATGTTATTAATGTTCAAAGTGCTGTTAAAAATGAAGAAGTACATTATGTTTATACGATTGTTCCTTATATAGATACAGAATCTTTTGGTAATTTAGATTTACATTTAGTTTATAATACTGTCACTAGGAGTTATAGATTATATATGAAAGGTATAGGTGATGACAATGTTGCACATACTTCACTTTTATATAGAAATAAACAATCTGGTGTACATTATGAGGTTATTCCTTATAACTTAACTAACAATTCTAATATACTAATTGTAAAAGAAAGTCTTGAAGAACGAGATGATAATATTATTCAAGGTGATTGGCAATTAACACCTCACTATAATAACTATAATTATATAGATACAGGTAATATTGCACTCGATGATACTTATAATAAACGCTTTAGAGAGTTACAAATCAATATAGTTAATCACGAAAAAAGTAAAATTAGATTTTATTCTGACACTTTGGTAGATGGTAAGATGACTGTTACATCTACAGAATATGAAGTACAGAATATAACAGACCCTGAAGATCCTGATTATGGATTAGTTTATGTTGTACCTACAGCCATTGATAATCTAACTGCGTATGGAAATACTACATTAGATTGTGAAGAAATGGAGTTAACTAATTATTGGGAGATAGATTTATCTGCATTTCCTGATTTAGATATGGCTACAATTAGACTAAGTTTATATGGAAAGGGTAGAAGAATATCATTGCAATTACTATGTACCGATTTAAAATACTATGAATTAAGTAGATTTACTTGGGTATATAGAATAATGAATGTAAGATAGGAGGTAATTATATGATATATATTCCAAAATATGTTAGACAAGATTCAGATTTAGCCTTTGGTGAAAAAGTCACACATGAGAATTATAATGAGAAACTTAATCTTAATACTACTCAGGGTGATTATAATACTGAAGTACTTAATGCTTTATTTAATAATGAAGATATTGATAGTACTTATCATATACCATATATAGATAATATCTTAAATGAACATGATGGTCGTATTACATTCTTAGAAAATGATAATGAATCTATACATGAAGATATTGCTAATATAAATACTGGTTTGTCTGATACAAATACTAGAATTGATAATATAGTTGATGGGGGTAGTCAAGTAAATAATGCATTGACTGCAGACAGTATTACTAGTGCAGCAACTGCTGGACCTTCTAAATATTATGGTACTGATGAAGATAGTAATGTTGGTTTTATACCACTTCCTGAATTTATTTATGCAGATGAGATAACAACTTCTGCAGGTGTTGAAGGTATTTACTTTATACCTATGCTTAATTCAGTTGCCGAGAATATGTTAACAGCAGAAGTAAGAGAAAAACTAAATCGTGAAGCAGTCGTTGATTATGATTACTTAGATAATAGACCTAAAATAAATAGTATTACACTTACAGGTAATAAATCATTATCTGATTTAGGTATTCAACCTGTTGGTGATTATGCTACTAATTCTGCAGTTAATACTTTAATTGCTAACTATTACACTAAATCACAAACAGATAATAAAGTAAGTACTGCTTTAAATGGTTATGCTACACAATCTTGGGTTAATACACAGTTAGGAAGTTATGCTACTACTAGTACTGTTAATAATGTATCTACAGTTGCTAATGCTGCTGCTAGAGTACAAGTTGGTTCTAGTTGGAGTGGTACTGCTAAAAACGGTGATATACTTATTACTTTATAGGAGATGACATTTATGGGAAGGTATGATAAAATAAAAGTGTATAGTGGTGGCTCTTGGCATATTCCTAGTCGTATCCGTGTATATAATAATGGTTGGCAAGATCTAGGTACTTCCACTAGTTATAGTACAAAAACATTGAGTGTACGAAATGGAAGTAGTTTTTCAAGAGCTACATTAAATCGTAGAGACCAAGTTGTCGTAACAGATAGATGGGTTAACGGTAGATTTAATTTATTACCAGGTTCAGGTTACTGTCGTTGTTCTAACTCAACTAGTTCAGGAACATATGACTGGTACTTTAGAGGAACTGTTGAAAAGACAACAGATTCTGCACAGTATTTATTCTATTGTGGAACAGGTGGTAGTCCTGAAAATCCAGGTCAACAATATGTAAGAATAACTTGGTTATCAGATGGTAAGATTAGAATGGAATGTTGTTATAACGGCAATGTTGCATCAGTTACATCTTCCAATTCTGTCGGTGCTAATCAACAAGTTTACTTAAATGTGTATTCAAATAAAGGAAGTTATACGACATATATAGTATTTAACGGAGTTACAACATCTGCGTCTGTTGGTAGAACATTTAGATATAACAACTGTACTACTACTGTTGGGGATACTTATACAAAACTAAGAAACAATCTTAGTGCTGCTGGTGTAGATGGTAGTGGTAATACTTACAGTTGTTCCTTTGATGCAAGCTATATATCAGGAACGGATAATTACCGTTATGCAAATGCTGACCATCGAGAATCAACTAGAACAGATGTGTACTATGAGTAGAAAGGAGAAATGAGATATGGCTTTATATCCAATACGTCTATTAAAAGATAAAAATAGACATCCGTTTTTTCCATTTAATACATTAGAATCTGTATTAGTGGATGGAACAAATAAAAATCTTGCAGATGTACTGAATGATATTTATACTAAAGCTGAAGTAAACACTATGTTTGCAACAGAACTTAGTAAGTTTTCAGTATATCCTACAGTTGGAAGTCTTCCTGCAACTGCAAGAGATGGTGCAGTCGCTGCAGTAAATGCGAATAATACTTATATTATGTACATGTATTATAGTAATGCTTGGCGTGCACTTACTCAAAAAGGAGACAAAGGTGCTTCATTTGAATATAACTGGGATGGTACAAAACTTGGTGTAAAAACAGATGAAGAACAAGAATATGAATATACAGATTTAAAAGGTGAAATTGGTTTAACACCAGATATTCAAATAGGTAATGTAACTAATGGTAACGCACCTGCTGTTACTAGACGAGGTACAGATGAAGAACCTATATTTGATTTTGTATTACAAAAAGGTGATAAACCTGTTAAAGGTGTAGATTATTTCACAGCTTCTGACAAAGCAGAAATGGTAGCAGAAGTAACTGAAGATGCTACAAGTGCTTTTAATGTTAATGCTGCACAAAAAACTACTGCTTTTAATAACAATGCTACAGATAAGACTACAGCATTTAATACCAATGCTAGTGATAAAACTACAGCATTCAATACAAATGCTACAAATAAAACAACTGCCTTTGATGAAAACGCTACTAGTAAAACTAATATATTCAATGGTAATTATACAGAAAAAACTACAGCATTTAATACTAATGCTTCAGATAAAACTACTGCATTTAATAATAATGCTACTGCAAAGACTACAGATTTTGATACAAACGCATCTAATAAAACAACTGCTTATAATGATAATGCACAATCTAAAATAGATTATTACGATGCACATGTACAAGATTTTCAAGCAGATTTAGATGCAGCAGAAGAACGTATTGATGTTCTTGAACATAAGGTAGATGATTTAGAAACTAATCAATTAATGAATACAGTTACAGGTACTAATATAGATGTTACTGATGCTCATGAAACTGAAATTGTTGAAGGCAAAATATCTAAATTAAGTACTCAAGAAGTAATAACAGCAGAACAAGGTACAGAAGTTATTAATAAAAATATAACCGTATCTGATGTTAATACAGCTAAAGAAAACTATATAACACTAAAAGGTGATACTACACAAAATACAACACAAGGTAATCAATTAGTAGATTTTAGTTCATTTAATACTCAATCTATATATGATTATTCATTTGTTAATGATATTTTAACATATAGTTGTCTTGAAAATAAAGGTTATCCTCAAATATACAAAAATATTTTAAGTTTATTACAAGCAAATGTAGGTAAAACTATTTATTATAAAAGTGATAATTACACACAGTCAAATCCTAATGCATCGGTATCAACAATCATAAAATATAGAATAAATGATGGTAGTATGAGATATACGGAAAACTTAAATAATAATAATGGATTTGTAATTCCTGAAGATTTAACTTATGCTGTTATATACCAAACGGCTGATAATGCTGGTACATCAGTTGCTAATACCGTTACTGTGACAAAACCTTTATTATATTTTGATAATAATACATACGAACCGTATACAAATGGACCTGCACCTAATCCAGATTATCCACAAGAGGTTAAGACTGTTAAAGGATATAGTAATTTGTTGCAAGTTTCACAATTAGCAAGTCAAACAATTAGTGGAATAACATTTACAAACAATGGAGATGGTACATATACTGTTGAGGGAACAAGTACACAAGATACAAGAATATATTTATTTTCTCAGCAACAAACAAGTTATTTACAATTTCCAGAAGGAGATTATATTTTAAATGGAAATCCTAATCCTAATATAAGACTTGATACTGCAATTGAAAATAATTATTATCCTGATACTGGTTCAGGAGTAAATATTCATATAACATCACAATTGGATTATTTAAGAATATATATTGCAAGTGGAACAACAGTTTCTAAAACTATTGTAAAACCTATGTTAGTTGAAGGCGACCAAGAACTACCTTATATACCTTATGGAAATTATATTAATGTTAGAACGATTGGAAAAAATTTATTAAATCCTATTGCTTATAGTTGTTATGGTGATAGTAATTATGTATACGCACTTAGTAATAATCCGATAACATCACCTTATACTACAAATGGAACATTTAGAGGAGTTGGATTTGTTGCTAAAGTTAAAGCAGGACAAACTTATGTATTTTCAAGTGATGTCTCAAATGCTGTTTCTAAAGTCTTTGGAGGAATATATGCTTCTGAAAATGACATAACTGATAGAACAAAAATGTTACAAAGAATAGAAAGTAGTAATAATATTTTTACAGCAAATTATGATGGGTACGCTTTAGTAACAAAATTAGCATCTGCTTCAGGAACACAAATAAGTTGGACTTATGCTCAATTAGAACAAGGTTCAACAGCAACAACTTATGAACCATATCAAGAACAATATTATCCTATTAAAATGAATAATATAGAGTTATGTAAGGCGGGTACTCATCAAGATTACTTCTTTAAAAGAAATGGACTTTGGTATTTACATAAAGAAATTGGTAAGATTGTGTTAGATGGCGATGAAAATATAACTCAAAATTCTGCTACATTTAATAATGTAATAAGATATTCATTAACTCAATCAGCAATTACATATTTAATATATAAGCAAGATGGTTATTGCAATCAATTACCTATATTAAATAGTTTTGTAAGCGATAGTGAACATACATATATTTATAATAACTTATTATATTTATTTTATAATAAAAACAGAATTGCCGATCTTGATGCGTTGAAAACATATTTATCTACAAATAATTTTATTCTTTATGCAATATTAACAACTCCAACTGATACACAGATAACTGATGTAGAATTAGTATCTCAATTAGATGCTTTATATACAGCACAAATACATTCTACAACTAATATAATGTCTTATAGTGATTTAGAACCTTATATAGATTTAAAGTATAATGTTGTTACACCTGCTCCAAGTCCTGAAAGACCAAGTGAAGTTAAGACAGTTAAAGGTTATAGGAATTTGTTGCCAAATACACTTGAAACACAAGAAAAAAATGGATTAACAATTACAAAAAATAGTGATGGTACTGTAAAAATAAATGGAACAGCAACAGATACCACATATTTAGTTGTCGAAAGTTTTGTTTTTGATGAAAATAAAACATACACATTATCAGGATGTCCAAAAGATGGTGGAAATTCAAAATATTTTCTTGCTCTCCAAACTTCACCATATTCAACAGATATAGGAAAAGGTGTAAAAATTTCAAATGTTAGTGGAAGTAGGAATATTAGAATTAGTATAAATGCTAATATTGTTTGTAATAATATTATATTTAAACCTATGATAATTGAAGGCGATCAACAACTTCCTTATGTACCTTATGGAACAAATTGGATTTATACCAAAACAACAGGAAAGAATTTGTGGGGTGGCTTTAAATTTTCAAAAACTAATAATGGTGTTAATTTTACTTATAATGAAGATGGTTCAATTAGTGCAAGTGGAACAGCAACAGATACTGCATTGTCAATGTTATCTGGAGAAGCTAGAAATTATTATAAAACCCTTTCAGCTGGTACTTATACTATTAGTGGTGGTGTAAATGCTAATCAAAAGGTACAAGTTTATGATAGCAATGGAACAGAATTAGCTAGTGCAGGAAGTACAAATCCAAGCTTTACATTAACCGAAGAAACACAAATATGGATAAGAATGAGAATTGCTTCAGGTGAAGTAGTAAATACTACATATAAAATTCAATTAGAAAAGAGTTCGGTTGATACTCCATTTGAAGCATATAAAGAAAAAATAATTACATTACCTTTAAATAACAATGAATTAGTAGGTATAAGAAATTACAAAGATGAGTATATTGTTGATAAGAATGGACATTGTTATTTGAATAAGAAAACAGATAAAGTTATTATTGATGGAACAAATATTAAAGCAGTATATAAAAGTATTACATACGGGTCTTATATGATGGCTGTTACAAAAAGAGCTATTGGTGGAATTGGATTATGTAGTCATACAAAAAATATAATTATATCAAATAGTGCTTTATATGATGATTTTCTTGCTATAGAAAATGTTTCACAAATGTGGTTCAAGTGTCCTAATATTGAAAGTATAACAGATATGAATAATTGGTTTATAAATAATAATGTAACAGTATATCGTGTTTTAGAAACACCAGAACTAATTGATTTACAAACAACAGTAGACATACGTCTATTTAAAGGAGTAAACAACATAATAAACAGCGAGGATGCTGACATGAGGATAAGATATGTACAAGATATTAATACAATTATTAATGAAATCAAAAATGCAATCTTAGAAATTGGAGGTGAATAGTATGTTTAATCTAAGAGAGTTTGTTAAAAAAGGACTTCTTGCTGCAATAGGTGTACAACCTGATTACTGGGTTATGCTAACAGCAGCAAATTGGTTTGCTAAAGGTGTACTTCTTGAAGCAGATATGGTAGAGATACAAGCTAAAATAGATGAAAAGAATACACCAGTTGAACCTGAAACACCTGAAGTAATAGAAGATTATGAAGAACCTGAACTTATTGAAGTAGGTGACGAATAATGACAGAGATAGTAACATCTTTAATAGCTGCTGGTATTCCAGCACTTGTTACTATACTCACAAGTAATAGTCAAAAACGTATGTCTAAAATGCATTCTGCAAAACAATCTATATTACAGATGCAAATGGAAGATGTGATCGCAGTTGAAGTTTTACATAAACTTCCTGTGAATCACACTAACATACGTTATGAATATGATGAGTATAAAAAGAACGGTGGCAATAGTGATATTGACCTTAAAATGAAAGAGTACGAAGAATGGTACGAAAACATAGGAGGTATAAAATGAAAGAATGGTTTAAAGCAGCAGGCATCAGAGCATTAAGAACTGTAGCTCAAGCTGCTATTGGTGCTATCGGAGGTGCAGCTTTATTTAATGAAGTTAGTTGGGCTGTTGTTGGTAGTACTGCATTACTCGCAGGTATTATGTCAATACTTATGAGTATCTCAGGTTTACCTGAAATAGAAAATAAAAATAAATAGGAGGTATTATTATGAATGAACAAATTATAGAAGTCGAATTTGATAGAAACAAAGTCGAAGAATATAAAAGTAATTATATTATGGAAGAAGAAGGTATTGGAGATATAGAATCTGAACCTTATGATACGCAAACTAATGTTAATGAAATACCGTTTGAAGAAATGATTGAAGAAGGAGAGGTGGTTATAGATGATACGAACAACTAGACCAACTGCTGGTAATAAATACTTTATTACTAAAAGTGCTGGAGGTTATTCAACTTGTATTGTAGGTAAACCAACTGATTCTCAATGCAATGTACTATCTAACTGTGTTGGATATGCTTGCGGAGCGTTTAATGAGGAATTAGAATTAGGTTATGAAAAGTACCATTTAAACTGTAATGCTGAAAACTTTATTGAACGTGCTATTGCATCAGGACTTTCAGTTGTTAAAGAACCTGTTATTGGTTCTATTGCTTGTTGGGAAGGGGCTGGTTCTAAAGCAGGACACGTTGCTATTGTTATTGAAGTAATTAATAGTAACTGTATTAAAACTGCAGAGTCTGGTTATGGTAGTTCTAATCCATTCTGGATTTCAACAAGATATAATAACAATGGACGTTGGGGACAAAACAGTGACTATCCATTCAGAGGTTTCATTGTTAATCCTAAATATCCTAAACCTGTTCCACCTACACCAACACCTACATTAAAATATAAAGTTGGAGATAAAGTAATAATCAATGGTAGATTATATAGAAATGCTGATGGTGGTAACCCAGGTAAAACTGTTACAAATAGAGTAACAACTATTACTAGAGTTGCTGCAGGACATAATTATCCTTATAATACTACTGGTGATTTAGGTTGGATGAGTGAAGATTCAATTAAACCTTATACACCAGCACCAGAACCTACTGGACTTCAAGTAGGAGATAATGTTAAAATAGTTAATGTAGGAAGGGCATCTAGTTATGGAGATAAACCTGTTGCAGGTGGTATCGGTTGGACTAGACAGATACTAAAAATCTATAACGGAAGACCTTATCCATATCAAGTAGGTAATAAATCAGGTACAACTGGATTTTATAAAGCAGATGCATTACAAAAATTATAGAAAGGAGTAGTATAAATGGCTAACTATGTTGCACCATTTCAACCTGTAACCAATGTAACACCTAAATACTGGACGCCTGTCACAGGTCCAGCAGCTACAAGTACTAAGGTTACATATACAAAGATGAATCCTATATATCAAAAAGGTTCTAAATCTTATGATACGTATAAAGGTTCTGATGGTAATTATTATTATAAAGATGGTAGTACTTATGTTAAAGCAGATTCGAGTATGTCAAAGACTATTGCAGATAATAAGAAAATCTGTTTTGGTACACCAACACAAGCTAATGCTAATAAGACATACACGGAAACTAAAAACACTACTTCTAGTACACCTGCTACAAGTTCAGGTGGAGGTTCTTCAAGTGGTGGAGGAGGTGGCGGACGTAGTTCCGTTAATGATTCTTACTATGAAAAACTATTAAATGAATATAAACAAAAAATAGATGAACTTGAACATCCTAAAGTATGGACTGCTGATGAACTTGCAGAATTATATGGAGTACAAGACCAATATAACTATGACAAGATTCTTCAGATGTATAATGATGCAACTAATAAATATTATACAGATGCAATCGCAAGTCAAATTGGTGCTAATATGGATGCAGAAAGAAGCAATGCTAGTTATGGTGAAGCATTACTTAAGTCATATTTAAGTGGTTATAATAATGCAGCACCTACTGCTGTTGGACGTGGAACCCTTGCTGCGAATGCACTTAGTACTATGTTAGGTGCAGATAAAGCAAATGAAGAAGCAAGCTCAAATCTAAATAGTATTGTTAATTCATATAGAGAGGCTTGGAATAACGAGATTGCTAATAATAAAACAACTGCTCGTGATCAATACAATACTGTAGGTACATGGTTACTTAACCAAGGTGCTAAGATGAATACTGCTGATGTTCAAAACTACATCAATACTTTAAATGCTTACGATACTGCTTATTCAGGTATTCGTAATGCACAAAATAATTTAGCAAGTACTGCTGCCGCTGCATATCAAAACAATGCTAATGCTGCTCTTGCTAGAAATCAATACGACCAAGCAAATGCTATGGCTAAGTACTATAAAGCATACTATGGTACAGAAAATAATGCTTGGCAAAAGGCTTATCGTAATGTATTAAATGATCAAGCAACCAGTACGGCTGCGAAATCAAGTGCTAATTAGAAAGGAGTGATATTATGGCTGTTATAACAGGAACTGCATTATTAATAATAGGAGGATTAATTGCAGGTGCTGTTGGTGGTTACGGTGTTTATGATAATGTAACAACTAATAATGCTCGTAAACAAACAAAAACATTACAGCAAAATTTGCAACGTTATTCAGGTTCTAACAGCAACAAAGAATTTGAAGCATATCTTCGTGATGCAATGGCTCTTGGTTATATAGACGGTAATACGAATAAAAATTCTTTAGCTGCATATACTAAACTTAGGAATAATAATTATGATTTTTCTAAGTTAGATAAAAAAGATGCTGCTGCAGTTACAAATTTATATAATCAACTATATAATAATGATGCTGGTTTTAAATCACTATGGGATAAACAATACAGTAAAATGACTGATGAAGAAAAGTTAAGATTCATAGATGGAGCCAGTACAGCAGGTGCTTCAATACCTGCACCAGCATATCTAGACACTTCTTTCGAGAGATATCAAAAGGAAGTAGCACCTTTAAAACTTTATTCCAATAAAGAATTAGCAGACCTTTATAAATTAGATTATGATTTTGAAAGTATAAAAAAGGACTATGATGAAGGAGCACAAGCAACTGTAGATTATACTAACTGGTTATCAGATTTAATGGCTAATGTTGGGGAGCGAGATAATACTTATAATCAGACATCTTATTTAGATGCTATAAGGAACGTTAAATCTGAAGCAGTTCTAAATGGTATGTCTAATGGTGCTCGTGCTGCTGCCGAAGTCCTTGCCAATAATCAAGCAATGCAAGATAAAGTAACTGCTAATACAGATGTTGCTACAAAACGTTTTGAAGCTGTTAATGATGCTTTACTTAATCGTGCTCAAACAGGTATCAATGCTACTGGTACGTATAATCAACTTGCTCAATCTTTAGGTGGAACAAGTAGTACATTGTATGCTAATGATGTCAATAGACTTGGACAAGATTTATTATCAAATGCAAATTTCTTGTCTGCAGATGAAAACTTAAGGTCTAATAGACAAGCACAAAATAATTTAATGGCATCAATTTATAATAGTGCAAATGCACAAAATAGTATAGGTGCTTCTGGTGTTAATAATGTAGACTGGTTATTTAGAAATGTTTATTTACCTGCTGCAGATAACAATGTTAATGAAGCGTTAAGTGATTTCATAGGTACACAGTATTCTCAAAATACTGGTGCATCAGACCCTATGACGAAATGGGGGTTATTGAAATAATATGAATGAAACAAGACCTTTAAACAATATACGTCCACTAACACCTACGCAAGGACTTAATAATGTAAAGGGGTTACAAGACGTAACTCCTTTAACTTTTAATAACAATCATTATACTAGTAGAAAAAGAAAAACACCTTTATATATAGTTGATGATACTGCTGAAAAAGCAAACTCTGCTGTTGAAATATTATTTAGTGGTGACCAATTACGTACTTTATTAGAAGACACACCTTTTGAAAGTATCAAAGATATACCAATATTAAATCAAGTAGCAGGTCTTGTGTATCACCCTTATGATGCTTACATAAAGCCTGTAATAGATAATGGCATAACATCAGGACAGGGTTATAAAGAAGCAGGACTTAATGTTCTTACAGAAGTATCTGAAGACTTAGATATATTTTCTAATATAATTAAATCACAAATGCCATCAGCAGGTGGTGGTTTTGGATTACAATCTTTATCAGATTCCATAGGTTTAAACGGTAAGCGTACTGTGTATAACTATAATACAGGTAATACATTAGGAGATATTGTACTGGAAGTAATATCAGACCCACTAACAGTCTTTGAACTTGGTGCATCTGCTGCTGCATCTGCAGGAAAATCTGCAATGGGTTCAGCAGTTAAAGGAACTACAAAGAATTTATCTAAGCAAGCATCAAAGGATTGGGCTAAAGCAGTTGTAAAAACTATTGCTAAAGAAGGTAAAGATGCAACCTTTGAAAGTATACTTAAAAATGTAAGTAGACGAAGTCTTAAAGAAATATCTGAAGCAGGTTTAAAGAAATCTTCTTCTAAAATTATTGATGCTGTTATAAAATCTAAAGGTTACCAAATGTTTTTATCTGCATCTAAATTAAAAAGTGGTGCTCAAGCTATTGATGATGTACTTACAAAGGCTGCTTGGTATTATACTCCTGTAGGTTTACCTGCAAAGTATGGTAAAGAAGCATTAAAAGCAGGTGCTGAACACATTTATAAAAATCTTATGACTAATTTACAAAAGTATGATTTAGAAAAGAACTTTGTAAAAAAGCAAGGCGTTTATAAAGAAGCACTTGAAACTGCTATACTACAAAATAATGCTATAAATGAAACAATATTCAAAAACAATGCCAAATTTTTTAGAATGCTTGGTATTGATGAAACAAAATTACAGCAATACTATTATGGTATGTTAAAAACAATGAAGAACTTTGATGAGAATACAGATATCTATGAAGCGTTTAGAAATTATTTAATTAAAAATAATGAGAATGCACAAAAAGCAATGATTTTTAATAAAAACTTTGCAGACTTTATACACAGCACAGACTTTGAACAACTTGTAGATGCAGTATCTATCGGTCCTTCACAAATATTAAGAGCAGAACAAGAACTAACTAGCAGGTATCATGCTGCTACACTTAATAGTATGCAAAAATATATAAATAGAAATAGTAAAAATCTTGAAGCAACATATAGATACATCAATGATACAGTCTTATCTTATAATGGAAAGCAGTTTGGTTTAAATAACCTAGAAGATTTCCTTGCTGAACTAATGACTGACAGAACTACATCTAAACAGTACTTAAATGATGTTGCTACGTTGCTTGAATCTGTTGGTATTAATACACAGAATGCACCTAACATAGCAAAAGTACTTAACTCTAATATAAAAGATAAAAGCACTGCTATTAAAAAGATACTTGAAGCAACTAACACAGGTGCTAAACTATTAACTGATAAAGAATATGTACATTTAATGAACAAAGTCAACAATAGAATTAAAGACACACAAAGTTCTGCATTAAATAAATTATGGAAAGAAGATATTGGAACATACAATCTTCCTAAGTATAAAGAAATAATTAATAATAGTATTAAAAACATAGATGATGCTGTAGTTAGGATACAATCTAATATAGACATACAACACTCTATTGCTTACATTCAAAATGTTATTCGTTTACAAGACTTACCAGAATTTAAAGACACTTTAAATTTAATTGAAGTTGCTTTAGAAGAACAACCTGGGTTATTAGACCCTACTGTTACAAAATTAACAAGAGACCACATTGCTTCACTTGAAAAATTTTTAAAACAAACAAATCGTATTGTAGATAAAATGGGAGATACTACTGCTATTGCATCTGAAATACCAGATTGGTGGGCTAAGTTAGAAAAAACACAGCAAACATTAACTTTAATACAACGTACCTTTGATACACACGGAGGTCCTTATGCAGTTAAAGCTCGTGATAAATTATATAAAATATCAGAAGCACTTGAAGTCTTTAAACAACCTGAAATTATAGACCCACTTGTTAATTATGTAGATAATATAAATGGTTTAATGCAACCACAGTTATCTCATTTAGGTATGTTTAGTGTTCTTACACAACATACACACTTAGCAAATAATACAGAGTTAAAAACATTTTTGGAACAAATGTCTATGCGTGATTCTATTATGCGAACACAAATAATACCTGACTTAGTTAATAAATTTAATGATGCAGGTCTTTATGCACAAGCAGCAAATCTAAATAAAGTTGCTGCACAGGTAGACACAGTAATTAATTTACAGCGTATGCTTGAAACAGAAATCCCTACAAGTTTTAAACTATCTAATAAAACACAGCAAGACTTAAAAACACTTTTATTTGATATTATAGATAATCACAGTAGTTATACTATTGCAGATATTTATTCAACATCAGTAAAAAGTTACAGTGATTGGATTAATAATGTAGAACCTTTAACACAGTATCAAGTTCTTATAAAAGATATAGATGACCGTATTACAAATACAAAAACAATACTAGAACGTATTGCAAAGGACACTCCTAATCTTAATCAAGCAAATGTATTGGACGAAATTAAAGAACAAATGCATAATATGTTAGATGACTACATCAATGCACAATCAAAAATACAGAATGTAGATAATGTATCTTTATCTGTTTTATACAGTACTGATACAATCGAAGCACTTGAGTTAAATGCAAAAATAGAGTTTGCTCTTGCTCGTAATACAGATATATCTATTGAAGTTTTAAATGAATACAATACTCTTATGCGTAATTTTTATCAGTTCGCTGAAGGAATACAAATGGGTATAGATGAAATACAAGAGTGGAATAAAAAATTTCAAGCACCACTTAATAAAGCAGAGTCAGACAAAATATTAAGAGAGTTCTGTGAATCTTATAATTTATTTTCTAGTTCTGTTGAGTCTGGTATGTTTACAAATAAATACATAGTACCTAAAAACTTTGCTGAAGTATACAAGTTACCTACTGAAGCGTTTGTAGGTTCTAATCAAGAATATCTAATGTTATCAGAACGTCTTAATTGGTATAAAGATGTTTTACATGACGAATATAAATATGAAGATAAATATATTTCTAAACTACGTGAAGTATTATCACAAACTTATTCACAACCTAATGCACTTTTTGCACCTAAAAATCCTACAATGTATTTTCAATCACTAGATCCTGAACAATTACTTGCTTGGGAAGTAGTTACAAAAGGTAATTTAAGTATTCGTAACAAAACAAATTTCTATACATTTTATACACAACTTACACACAAAGCAGATGTTGCTAAGTATACTATGTCAGATTATTTAGCAGACCTCGAAACAGTTTTTCGTAATAAAGGTTTTACAGATGACGAAGCTATTGCACACATTGCAAGTATTTCTCGTAATGCTAATGCTATGGAATATGCAAACAGAACTATCGATGCAAATCTTATGTACACACTACACGACCTAGATGATTTAGGTAAATACAAAGATGACATAGTTAAAAGTGTTGAAGATGATGTTAAAGCAGTTGATGATATAACTAAAACTATTATAGATATTGAAAACAGTCCAGATATTCGCCAATCTTATGCAGACTTTGGTAACACAGACGACCTACACAAGATGACAGGTGCTAGTTATGGTTATGAAGATGTCTTATACAGAAGTAATGAGATGCAGTATGCAGAACGTTGTACAGGGAAAGCAGTTAGTATTGCTAATATGAATGCAGAAGAACTTGCTACACATATTTATAGACAAACTCCTGGTGCAATGGCATTCTATAATCAAAATATAATTAGAACAATGAACCCTGATGGTTCTGTAACTTGGTCTGGTTTAGATAATATCTTTAACTTCTCTAAAAAAGAATTAAAAGATGCAGGTCTTAAAATAAAACAAGACGGAGATTGGTTTTACATACGTCTTACAGATAATAGAGTACACAATGCTACATTAAAATATGAAGCACTTGCTACTGACTATGAAGCAATACAAAAAAGATATACAGATTTAATAGATAAATATAGAATATATCTTAATATGTATGAAGAAGGAGATATACCTTCTAACCTTATAACTGTTGAACCTCTTAACAAAGAAACTTGGGACAAGTTTATGTTAGACAATGCTGACTTCTTCGGAGACACTGAGGAACAAAAATTGTATCAAAAACTAACAAAAGGAGGATATAGTAACTTTTTCGATAAAAGTTTTTCTAGATTAAATTTCACAGTTGTAGGTGGTTTTGACGCATACAACATCTGGAACTCTTTATACTCTGATAGTTTTATAAAACATAGCACACAGATGTCAAGAAATACTTTGAGTGGTCTTACAGCATTTATTAATCGTTCTAATAAAATAAATAAATACTTGACTATGTTCTTTAATAATGACTATGCCTTAGACAATCCTTTGTTTACAAAGATGTTTAGTGAAGCAAGTGATGAACGTATTGCACAATTCTTTGCAGAAGATAAATACCGTGTTGTTATATTAAGAAAAGACAAACAAGGACTGCCAAAAGTATTTGAGTATGCAGTTAATAACAGACACCAATTAGAACGTGCCACTTCTATAGGTGCTATAATGGTCCCAAAGGAAACCTATACTGCAATGAAACAAGTTGTAAACAACAGACAAATGTCTAATAGTTTACTAGATATCTATAGACGTGTAGTACCTAGTACCTACAAAACTATGTATCTAACTACTGTTGGTTTCCCATTCCGTAACTTCTTAGATTCAATGATATTTAAAAACGGTAACGAACTTGGTGGTATAACAGAATTACCTAGAGTATTTAGATATGAACGTGAAGCATCTAAAGCAATAGAGTTTCATAATAAAATACAGTTTGAAGTTCTAGCTGAAACTGCTGGAGAAACATTTAATAAAGAAGAATTATTTAAAGTTCTTAATAGATATAATCAAGAAGAAGTACAACTTTATTTCTTAATAGACTTGTTTATGGAATCCAATGCTAGTGGTGGTTTATCAGAATCATTAAGTAATTGGTTAGAGGCTTACAATAAACTACATACAGAAGATTTACGTCCTATGTGGGAAAAAGTTTATGAAGATAAAGTATTGTTTGGAAAACAAAAACTTAATCCGTTGTATCGTTTGAGAGAACTTAATAGTCATATAGAACAAACTGCTCGTCTAGGATTATTCCTTGCATCTGTTGATGAAGGTCTACCTATTAGTGAAGCTATTGAGCGTGTTATTAAAACACACTTCGATTATAATAGTAGTTCTGATTTATTAGATATATGTGAGAGAATATTCTGGTTCTCTACTTTCCCAATAAATAACCTAAATTATTATGTTTCAGGTGGTTTAACAAAGTCTCCTTCAATGACTAAACTTGTTATGGATACACAAGTTGCTAGTTGGAACAATGGAGAATACACTTACGAAGAATTAAAGAAGACTAACTTCTTGGCATATCACGCTCTTACAGGTAATATTCGTATAGGTAATTGGATTGTTAAAACATCTCCATCTTTGTTTGACTTTATTAATTTAGTTACAGATTTACCTGGTAATATAAGAGACCGTGTTAATCCTTTCATTGCTGTTGCTACAGGTACTGTTGAAAATCCTGCAGAAGAAATCTATCCTGCTATAACACAATATAGAAACTGGCAAAAGTTTAAAGAAGGAAATCCTATACCATCTGTTCTTTCTAAAATCAATGAATATGATTGGAATAATACTTTATTCAAATGGCGTAATCGTTATCGACAATCTAATTGGACATCATATCCTAGATTGAAACGTCCTGTCGCTTATAAAAAATATCTACGAAAGTATTTCTCACGTAGATATAGAACAGATGTTAGAAAGTTCATGAGAACTTCTTTATATCATGATGCAGTTAACTATTATAAAGTAACTAAACGAGGTGCAACTTATCGAGATTTATAACGAGTATAAAAAAAGAACTCTATGAGAGTTCTTTTTTGTGTTTACTTGCTAAATCAAATATTTTATTTTGTACAAAATTATCTGCTTTAACTAGATATAATTTGAATGTCCAAGTCTCATCAAACAATACTGCTAGATAACCGTAAGGGGCATTAAGTCCCATCATCTCTTGTTGCACCTGTGTATAATAATATGCAGGTATTCCTATTTTAGTTGCTTTACGTTTGATGTGTGCTTCTAATGAATCTCCTTCTACTTTCATATCTAACTCTTTATTTTCTTCTATTGTCTTATCTTTGTTGTAATATTTTTCTCCCCATTTACTTACAAGTTTTGCTTCAACAGGTATCAATCTATTATCTTTATCTTTTGTTACACCATCATAGTTTAATGTAAGTACTGGTTCTTCTTTAAATACAAACATTGATGTTGGTTTAAGTATTTCAAGTCCTAATTCTTTAGATGCTTTATCAAGAATAATTGGTTCTAAATCTTTTCCTTTTCTTACGATTGCTTTTTCACCAACTTCTTTTTCTTCATCAGTTATAAACTTACAATTCTTTTCATGTATTAACTGTTCCATATTCTTATATAGATTTACTCCACAAAGAATTGAACTGTCACTACCACCAAATGATTCTTTCCTAAGCATTGCATATTCTTCTTCTGATACTTGGTCTATATGTTCTATTTTAATAGCCAATACTCCTGCTTTTAATATATCTTCATTCATATTAAATAACTCCTTTCAATTTTAATATCAAAAATAATATAAAACCTACTTCTAGAAATGCGATAGTCATCCATCTTTTTCTTTCATGAATTAAAAACATTTTAAATCTATGTTCTTCTTCAGGTTCTTTCATGTGCATTACCATTTTTATTGATTCATCTAATATAGTTTGTGCCACTTCAGTAGGAATAAAAGGTGCTTTTGTATCTATTACTACACGTCCATTATCCTGTGTAATAGTTATTTTACATTCTTTATTCATATGATATTCTTTTTCCATAATTACCTCCTTTTTAAAGTTAAAGTTATTATAGTCTTATCAAACTTTATTTTAACTTTATCTTTAATTATAAATTCTCCTGTATGTTTTTCTTTATATTCATAACGAAGACCAAGAAGCGTGCCAGCGAACGCCAACTCGGCTTCTTGTTTATCTTCTGTTGCAAGGATTTCTTCATTAGATTGTTGACCGTTTGTAATCTTATTTAATGTTACTACATACATACTACTTTTCCTTTCCGAATGTGGCGAAATGTATAGCATGTCTAAGTGCATCTTGAATATGATCTGATACTAAAATTTCACCTATATAATAACCTCGTCCCCTTGCATTTAGATATCCTTTTTTAACAAGTATATCATTACTCCATCTTTTCTTAACTGACACAGCAGTTTGTACATATATCATGATGCCTCGTTTATAGCATTCATATTTAATTATACCTATTAACTGCGGTGTTTCAAATCTGGAGTTGATTTGATTAGTTGCTCTATTACTATAAAGTAAATAATCTTCTATAACTACCACAGGTGCATAACCTGCTAAGCTATCCATTAACACAACATGTGCATCCCAATATGCATATTGATTAGGATACATTTCTGCTGATATATAACCGAACTTCGCAACCTTGTTTGTTTCTGTGTCGAACAGACACCAACCTGTAATACCCTTACCTTCTTTGAAATTACCTGATGGGTCTATTGCAAGTATGTATCTAGATTTCTTCGCATTCATACTTCTCACCCCAAGTCGTTGTAGTAAATTCAAGGTCTGCTATTACAGGTACATAAGTTCCTTCAAACTCTTGCATTATCTCTTTGAATTTATATACGTGTTGTTCCTCTCCTTCTGCTATTTCAAAAGATATTTCATCATGTATCTGCATTTGCATTCTACTTTTAAGTTTATTATCAGTTATATATTTATCTAAGGCACATATTTTTTCTTTAAGAAAGTATGCACCACTTCCTTGTACTAAACAGTTTATTAGTTTATGTCCAGATAACCCATAATATTTAACACCAAATAGATTTACTGCATAAGGTGCTGTCTTACATATCTCATAACAATATTCATGGTATGCTTTAACACCTGGGAATGCAGTATAATATGCATCATCTATTCTATGTATTGTTTCATCATCATAATCTGGAAACATTACTTTAATTCTATTAAACTGTGCTCCATAGTTCTTAGCGAAATTAACTCGCTTACCAACCTTACCTCTTAACTTTTTAAATTCTTCACTACTTGTATCTAAATCTGGAAATGCTACATGAGTTGTTGCTGCATGTACATCTGTTGGAACCCACTCTTTATTTAAGTTTTCATCATAATACCATTTCCAATCATAAGCATGTTTAATATGTTCAGGGTTTTTATAATCAAAATCTTCATAGTGGTATTGATACTCTCCACAACCTATACTTCCATCATCTATAATAGTCTTACATTTATAAGGCATATATGCACGACATAAGTTTAAGTCTGCATGTCCTACTAGTATTGTATATAATGCTTGAAGTCTTAATTCAATTTGGCTGTAATCTAAATAAGCAATACCTTTATATCCAGGTGTAGTTGTTATCATATTTCTTGGATGAAACAACGGTGTTCCATCATCCTTATTAATACCGAACTTTGGAAACTGTTGAAAGTCTGATGTAACTCTACCTGATACTGTACCTACTTGATTTATCTGTGTATATATTCTGTCTCCCTTTTTCATTTCTTTTATAAATCTTAATAGATATGTTGAATACCATTTCTCTAATGTTCTTAACTCTTGAACTAAACCAATGAACTTAACTACATCACTGTCTGGTTGTTTTGCTTTTAGTTCATCATATAATCTAGCAAGTGCTTCTTTACCTGTTGATGCTACACCTAATTTATAAGTTGCATTTAATATTTCTTTAACTGTTGGGTTTGCATTTACAGATATTTCTCTACCAATTAGATTATATAATTTAATTCTTTGTTGTCTTAGATACTCTGCCATATCTTTTGTTACATTTATTATGTAATCTTTATTCATTTGAAATCCACAACGTTCCATATGGAAGCAAGGAACTATAACTTCTTCCTCTCTTTTAAGTTGTTCTTCGTTATGTCTTGCTTCTATTGCTGGTGTTGTTAAATAATATATCTCTGCTGTCCATACAATATCATAACCAGCATACATCTTTAATGTATTTCTGTTTAATAATGTGTATGGTATATCAGATGATTCTACTTTACCTAGATACATGTTATCTCTTATTGCTTCAGGTATATTATTATACCAATTAGCATAAACATCTCTAACATTTTCAGGTAATGTATCTACGCTATGTAGTACATCTTTAAAGTATTCATCTAAATATTTCATAGTCCATATCTTATCAACAGCACGAAGTTTATTTTTTAAATCAACATTATATTCTTTAGCAATGCTTTGTCTTTCAGCAGCAAGTTCATGTTCATGTAACTTTGCATTACGGTCTATGAACTGTGTTGCATATTCTTTTAATCCTAAAGGTGGTCCACCATTTTCAGGTGTTAATGCATCATGTGCTATTCTTATACGAACCATAGTATCTGTTATGTTTCGTTCTGGATATTCAAATCCTAAGTTTGCTAACATATGTAAATCAAATTTTACATTATGTCCACATAAGTATTCACACTTAGTTGCAAGTTTAAACATAGTTAATACTGATTGAGTAAATAGTTTTTCATTTTCTAATCTATCCACATAATAAATATGTAACTCATCTCCATTAACTACGAATCCAAATTGTAATAAGAATGGTTTACTATTTCTAATATGTAACCCATCTGTTTCTGTATCGAAGAATATTACATCAGGTTTACCAGATTTAAAAAGTCCTACTACATCTAATAAATCTTGTTTAGATTTTATTTCAGTTTGTATATCTCTTAACTTACGCATCTGTCTCACCTACCCTATGTATATTTCCATTACGATTTATCATAGACATTCCTTGTCTAAATCTTTGTGTAGGTATTATATCATATCCTTCGTACTGTATGAATAAACCTTGTGTTAATTTCTGCATTAGTTTATTATATAGTTCATTATCAAGACCTGATGCTGCCATTAAATTTTGTCTATTAGTTCTAGATAATCTTTCAAGTTGTAAACATACACTAGGATTTTGATTATATAATTCTTGTAGTAAAGCAATACCATCATCATCTATTGTACTGTATTGTCTTTCCATTTCTACATATTCTTTAAACTTAAATGTTGGATTATCATAACACTCAACTAAATACTTACAAGCAAAGTCAACGTGTTCTTTAGTTACAATTATCTTTTCATATGTTGGATCGGTTGATACTAAGTATCCTGCTACAGCTATTGCAAGTCTTGATACTTTCTTCCATGCTTCTGTACCAAATATTTTTATATGTGAATCATACTTTTCATTTAGTTCATTACATTTAGATATAATGTATCTACCTATTTCTTTATCAATAATGATTTGGTCTATACTTCTACTCCATATCCATCTTATTCTAGTTCTGTAATCTTCAACTTCAAATGGTTGGTCTGCTTCCCAGAATGGGTCGATTACTTTATTACCTGTATCTCCCATTACTAACATTAAATCATATCTTGCCATATCTTCAGGTGTTCCTATTAAGTCTTGTAGTATTTCAATACCATTAGGATATGCATTAATTGGTTTAATTCTTCCATTATGTGACACAACATTTGTAAGTGTAATCATTCTAACTAATGCAGGTAATGTTAATGTACCTGATACTCTTGCAATTCTTACTTGATTACTACTACGAATATCAGTTAATTCTTTTATTAGGTTACCATTACATTTAGCAAGTTCTTCAAAGATTATTAAACCTCTATGGTTCATAGGTATTAAACCTGCTCTTGTTTGATAGTTACCATTTACTTTATTACTACCTCCAATAAGACCAGGTATTGTTGCACTGTTTCCTGCTAGAGATGTAAATGCACCTAAGCCATAAAGTTTTTGTAATGCTTCTGCTGTTGATGATTTACCTACACGAGACTCTGCCACTATTAGCGTGTCTAGATATCCTCGTATATTTTTGAATGTACCAAAATTAAATTCAAGTACAGTATGATAACTTAAATCTATTGCTTGAATTAATTTATTATATCCATTGTATCCTATGAATGCCTTTGCCATTTCAGTTAACTTATCTACTTTTTCTTTAGTTGTTCCTTCTAATGATGCAAACTTCTTTAACTGACTTTTAACTTCATCTGTTACAACGAAGTTAGTTACAGAGTCTGCCACTTCTTCTGCAGATATTATTATCATAGTTAGTTGTTGTCCTTTATAAGGATGTGGTACCAATTTATAGGTAACTAAATATTTCTTGCCACTCTCTAATCTTTTCTTTAAGACGTAAGCATTTAATTCAATCGTTGCTACATCTTTAGTTGTTAATTCAAAAAGGTCTGTAACGTTACATTGATATACAGTTTCTTTTGTTGGCTTTTCAACTGTAACATCTTTTTCATATCTACTAATTTTTAAAATATCTCTTATGTTCAATCTGATTTGGTCTTCAGTAAAATTATTATCTATCAATTTCAAAATATCTTGGCAGTTATTTTCATTTAGTTCCCAACTCTTTTCTTCTCCAACTAACATCTGATTACTCTTGGCATCTCCTGTATTGTTAACTTTCTTTGCATAGATAGTTGTTGGTACTGGCATTGCTTTCTCATAGGTAGCAACTACTTGGATATTAGATTGTACTACTCTGTTTATATACTGTGGTTTACTTGCTTCAAGTAATGTAACCAATGGTCTTTGTTTAACTGATTCTTCTCTTGCTTCTTCTTGTGTAAACACTGGTGCTTTAACTATATATTCTTTTAGTTGTTCAGCAGTTCCTTTATATTTTGTAAAGAAATCTGTGATGTCTTCACCGTGTTCTTTACATATTTCGTGGAAACCTGTAACAACTTTTACTTCTTGAGCATACGGAAATAGATAAGCAGCAAGTGCTTTAGCTCCAGTTATACCTGCTTCATCGTTATCATAACAGATTGCTATCTTTCTATTCTTAAAAGGATTGATGAAACGTGGAGTTGCTTTCTCTCCACCTGTTAAAGTAATAGCATTAAATCCATTACTACGACACACAGCCATATCCTTTTCACCTGCACATATGATTGTCCATTTATCTGGGTCAGTCTTTCTCCATATATCAAACGGAATAACTAATCCACTAATGGCACCAACTCTACTTCTTATTTTGTTTGCTCTATCAAACGGTCTATAACTTCTTACATCCACAATCTTATCAAACATTATTACTGGAAAGGCAAGTTCATCACCCACTTCCGTAGCAATGTTTAGTTGTTTAATGATTGGGTCTTTGATACCTAAATCATTTGCAACTTTATGTTGTTCTTCCGTAAGTTCTGTATTGTTTGTCCAGGAAAATATGTCTTCTTTAGTTGTGAATAACTTGTTTATTTTAGTTGCAGATTCATAACTACATCCTAATATTTCGGCTATGAATGCAACCTCACTTAAACCTTTATCACAGACTTTGCAATGGAATAGTCCTTTGTCTTTATTTATATGAGCACTAGGATTTGTTTCATAGTACTCTATTCCGTTTTCAGTATAGTGAGGGAAGGGACAACATACTGCTGTCTCCCTCTTACTGAAATCGTAATCGTTAAAATACTGTTCAAAGAATGACATTAGAAGTCTTCATCTATTGCTTGGTCTATATCAGCGTCAAGTTCAGGTGTAGTATCTTTTCCTTCTAATGGATAGATACCATCATTATTACCTGAGTAATCTAATGAACCATAACCTCTGTCATTAGCAACTACATCAATAATAACTTTCTTTCCTTTAATAACTTTTGCTACATCTTTAAGAGTTCCTTCTCCTTCAAGAGTAACTTTGCACGCTTTTAGAAGTTGACCAAGTTTATATTGTAAGAATGGTTTATCACTATCGAAATAATTTTCGTTAACAAATCCACCACCATCACATAGGAATGATACATTTAAGTATTCAGTTCCCGAATCTTTACCAGTTCTCATTTCACATTTAAAAACTGTAGCAGTATATCTACCATTCTTAACTGTGTTTTGACTAGGTTTATCTTTAGGTAACGCATTAAATTGAATCATCTTTCTTTGCCTCCTTTTCTATATCAATTATTGTTTTAATCAATTCAAACTTTCTTTCATAATAACTAACTAATGACTTCATCTCTTTTAATCTCTTGATGTAATGTTCATTCATGTTATTAATCTCAGTATTATAAAAGTCTTGAGTTGATTGTCTTTCTGTTTCATATGATTTAATATGACTATCCTTTTCTTTACATAGTCTAACTAAATCAACCTTACTTAATTGTTCATAAGGTACTTGAGTTGCCTCAAGTTTTTCTTGTTCTTCAACTATTTCTCCGTTGTCATTAAACTTTAGTTGAACATCTTTTACTTCTTCCATATTATCCTCCTATTAATCTGAAATAAGTTGACGATATAATTGTTTCATTATATCTAATGGCATATCTTCTAACTTGCCATCGAAACCTGCTGACTCTTTTAAAGATTTCCATACTGATTTACGTGCTGGTGTTGTACAATATTCTTTAATAGCCTTCATAGTTTCTTCTTTTTGTGCTTTAAGTAATACTTCAGGATCAACTCCCTCTGCTAGATACTGTCTTATTTGGTCTAGAAGTTCTGCTGTAAATTCATATTCTTCTCCAACTCTTAAGATTGTATATCTAGATTTTAATACTTCAGCAACTGGTGCTGTGCCATCTGGTGCACCTGCAGATACCATTCTTAAAACTAAATCTGGTTCGTACTTTAGTCCTTCTTGTTGTATTTGTTGTTCACCTAATGAAACTACTTTGTTCTTATTTTTAGTCTCATCAAATTCCATTCCAAACTTTTCTTTACTTCTAACCGTAGTAATTATATGGGCTTTAGGTGAACGGACTAAATCGAATATCAATTCCTTTTCTTTTCTATTCTCATCGGTACCCCAACTTCTATAACTATCAAGACCTGCTGCTTGTGCTTCAGTTACTTTATCTAGTAGTCCACCTTTACGGTTCCACATATGAGATATACTATCCATAATAACTACTTCAGCTCCGTCTGCTATTGCTGCTTCTCTTAATGTCATATAGTTGCTTGGTGCAAATCCATCATCAACAGTTAAATCAACTTTGTTAAAGTCTTTAACTTCTTCACCAGTATTAAGTTTAATCTTATCAAACAAATCTAATGATTGGTTCTCTGTATCTATTGCATAAACTTTATCCCAACTAGAAGCAAGTACTCTAGCAAATGCTAATGCTAATCCTGATTTACCAGTACCTTGTAGTCCTTCAATCATGATTGCGGCTTTAACTTTTTGACGTTCTACTTTACGGAATTTATTACTTACCATCTTACTCACCTCCTTTCAAATAATTGATGTAATTATTTATCACATCTATATCACTTGCATTGTTCTTTAATAAGCATTCAATGTTTTCTTCATAAGTATCTTTCATTATTAGATTAATAATCGTATGACCTAAATCTTTTTTATCTTTAGTTGTCGCTACGAATCTATCTTCTGCTTGTTGTATATCTCCTACTGGTGGATACTTATCTGTGAATATAGATGTTGACGCTGTGTCCAAGGTTATACCTTCCTTTGCTGCTTTAATATTCAAGAGTAGTAATTTAATTTTACCACTTTGAAAATCATTCTTCAATTCTTCTCGTCTAGATTTACTCGTCTCACCTATAATTAGATTAGAACAATTTAATTCTTTACCTAATAGTTTTAACCATTTAGTAAAGTTACTAAAGATTAAAATCTTTTTCTCTGGATAATCTTTTAGATATTGTTTAATCCAATCTACTTTAGGTGATGTACTTTTTAAATCTAATATCTCTGGAGATAAACATAACTGTCTTGTTTTAATCAGTACATCTAATACATTAACTGCCATAACCTTTTCATCTCCTGCTTCAAAAGTTTCTTTCAAGTCTTTAATGTATTTAGTTTGTTCCTTTGTACAGTTAAGTTTAATGGTTTCATAATCTTTAGATGGCAACCAATCCATAACCGACACACGCAAACGGCGTGTCGAAACAACATTTAAAAATTGTTGTAGTTCAATATCTTTACCAGGTTTGAATGTAGATATTTCTGTGTACTCTCCACTAGCATTCCATCTTGTTTCTTGTATAAAATAATAATCAATGAATCTCCAATAACCTGTAAATATATTAGGGAACAACCAGTGAAGTATACTATATATCTCATGTTGTTTATTAGGTGCAGGTGTTCCTGTTAATGCTATCTTAATTGGTATACCTGATAAACTAAACATTGCTTCTGCTTGTTTAGATTTATGATTCTTTATTCTATGTGCTTCATCTAATATACATGCTTCTATTGTTGCAAGATGTTTCTTTATATAATATAAATCTCCAGTAATACTATAAGTATTTGTTTTATTATTATATCTAGTTACTTCTCTTAAACATTCGTAACTAATAACTAATCCACCTGTGTTCCAATTATCAATAATACTCTTACGCTTTGTAGCAGTTCCATCTACGACTACACATTCTTGATCATTCCAACGCTTCACTTCATTAGCCCAGGTATATATTGTAGATGCTGGTGCTACTATTAAAAACTTATTTATTCCTCTTTCTTTTAATGTTCTAAGTGCAGTAGGTGTTTTACCTGTACGCTGTTCATTGAAGCACGCACAGTTTTTCCTTGCTGCTAAAAATTTTATATCTTCAATTTGATATGGGCGTAAATTTTTTACAGTTTCTTCTTTAAGTTCTGTAAGAATTTTACGCTGACTATCTAAAATTTGTTTAATTGTTTCAGGTTTAAAGCCAGCCTTTCTCATAAGTATTTCAGTACAAGGGAATACTTCTTCTTTGTTATGTTTACCTGTACCTTTTACATTATCTCGTTGGCTAGTTATTCTCAAAGGGGTCAACGCCATCTATCATCACCACATTTTCTGCATGTTGCTCAGTATTATTCAAAGGTATCTGTGTATAAATAAATACAGGTCCTTCTTTCTTACTCTCTTGTTTAGTTTGATTTAATAAAGTATTAAGTAACTGTGCTTGTCCTGTATTCTTATTTGATTCTACATCTTTAAGCATCAATGCTACTTTAGATTTCTTTAGTAAGTCTAGTTCTTCACTTATGAATGCGGCAACACGTACATCTGTTAGAAATTTCTTCCATAAAATAGGAGATATTTCTGTCTTCTCTGCTAACTCATAATGATTCATAAACAATGCTTGCTGTCCTATCTCATTGAACCAGCCCTGCATTTCTATCATATCATCTTCATTCTCTTTGAAATGAATATCTATCATCTTTAGCTTTGACATATTATACCTCCTTAAATTTTTTAACTTCATTCATAAATGCTTTCATACTATGGTATGTTTCTTGGTCTAACTTAGGTGCTATTATTGGTCTTCCATCTACACTACGTTTCATTTCTTCTAGTAATTTATACTGTGTGTTAGGATGGATACCTGTAATATCTCTTATTTGTCTCATAGAATATCCGTACTTTCTATAAGCAATTAGTTGTTCCTCTCTACTAGGTACAAAGTTTCTGTCACCTATGTATACTTGGTTAACTAACTTCTTTATAGTTGCTGGTACTATCTCTCCAAATCTAGAGAACACATCTACCAAATCAAATACTATTACGTTATGATTATACTTCTCAAGTAATCGTTTGATATAGTTATAGAACTCTATCTCATCTAGTCTTTGTTGTGGTAAACTCTTTTCATCGATACCTGTTAACATACTACTACCTCCTTTAACAGGTTAGACACTACTAATATAAAAGTATCGTGGCAGTGCTACTGAAATTTTCGCACGCTCTGCGAAAATTTCTGTCGCTTTGCCTAAGATACGTGGGAACATACATTGTGTCACATAGGTACACTTACTCTATGCTGTATCTACCTGATACATATATTGTATCACAGTAAAAACAAATTGTCTAGTGTCTAATTAAAAGATTTAATTTTATCTAGTAGAGTTTTCCATACATCTATGTCAAACTTCTCTCGATAATACTTTAATAATCCTGAAGTGTATTCAGGTTCAACAGATTGAAGCCAACTAATATTACCTTGTAACCACCAACAATCTTCTAATTCAAAGTTGTCTTTGTATTTAATAAAGTAATATATATTATCTTTAATCTGTCTTTTCTTTTTATGTCCAACTGTTAACTCGTTGTCTTTGTTGTACATTATACCTAGGTTCCAGTTACGTCCTGCACTAGAACCGAATCTAGTTTTTTCTTCTTTAATAGTTAGAGGAGTATCTTTAAAAATTTCTTTTATTAATTCAATAACTGTTTGATAATCAAACTTTTCTTTTGCAGATATTAAAATGTCATCTGCATATCTAGTATAAACATATCTTTGTTTCTTAAAATTCTTTTTATATAATGTATTTAACATATGAGTTATCTTATAATCAAACTCAATCATAATCATATTAGTTAACCAAGGTGACATCGGTGTACCTTGAGGTAACTTATTATTTAAGCAACTTAATTTTGCTAAACATTTTAAAAATTCATAAGTACTTTCTCCACCTAATCCAAATGGATATAACTTTAATAATTGTTTTACTATAAATTCTTCATTGCAACTACCAAAGAAATCTTTTAAATCAATCTTTAAAAACCATCTAGATTTATTTGCTTGATGTTCTTTAACTGCATCTATTACACTACGTCTTTTAACATAAGCAAAAGCAGAATCATGTGGTAATAATCTAAAGTCTCTTATTATATCTCTAGATATTTCACGCATGAAATCTTTTAGTTCATCATCAGGTGCATCAATAGTTCTAAATCCACCTGTATGTTTAGGTATCTTAAATTCGTTATACATTTCATTTACATTATGTTTATCTAAAAAGTTTTTAATAATGTTTTTGTATTTAATTACTTTGTCTTTATAATTATTAGGAACATCTATGATTGTACCACATTCAGATACTTGCGTACGATAGAACTTAGATGTTGTTTCTGGTACATCTCCAAACAATGCATCTACTTCATTATATTCTTTCGGTGCTGTTCCTTTCTTTATACTTACTATGTACATCTTCGTTCACCTCCTCATGTGTAACTCTATCTTTAACCTCTGCATATTTAGCATCGTTAAATCTTTCTAATGTACCTACTAAATAACCTGTAATTCTTCTGATGCGTTCAAACTTAACTCCTTCTCCTACAATTATTTGTTCTTTAGTTTCCATAATATTCCTCCTCATTAAATAAAACTATTTTATTTTGCTTACGAGTTTCTTTCATATCAATTAATCTTTGATTAGAAGAACCTCTAAACAATAAAGATAGATTTCTTTCAGCCATTACAAATCTACCATCAACTAATACATCAATAACATCTAAGAACTTATTAATGTTCTCATTGTTCATTGCTATTAGTTCTTCATAAGTGAAGCCTGTGTATACCCAGATGTTTAATCCTTTATTGATAGCGTACTTTGCTATATCTAAACAAGTATCTGCTTGATACATAGGATCACCACCACTGAAAGTTATTCCATCGTGGTACTCTAAACTATCTATAACTTCTTTAACATAATCTGTAGATACTAAAGCACCACCATTAAAGTTCCAAGTCTGTGGATTGTGACAGCCTGGGCAATGATGATTACATCCTTGCGTCCAGATAACTGCACGAAATCCTGGACCATCAACTATACTTTCAGTTTGTACATCTGCTGCTAATCTTATATACATATAACTCCTTTCTTAACAATTAATAATACTTGTAATATTTATAGATGTGAAGGATTCGGAGAACACCGACTGCGAATGAGACTTTCTGCTACGGGGAGTGTTATCCTGGCTGTGGATGCAGCGTCTTCACGACGGTTCATCTAGGATTGTGCATGTCACTGGCACCCTTGGGTCCCTCCAGAAGCTCAGATCACCATCACGGTTTCTGATTCTCGTCCTAACATCTTGAAACTTCTTCTTTCTAGATAGAAGCAACTAAGT
>Ga0265301_10000640_pt1 | contig 48975 bp, 15 predicted proteins | sample AusTroGonzalo_MG_2_FD_193488 | JGI IMG/M metagenome (GOLD analysis project Ga0265301, IMG submission 193488) | Bovine rumen microbial communities from tropical cattle in Woodstock, Queensland, Australia - Gonzalo_04 | ecosystem: Host-associated > Mammals > Digestive system > Stomach > Rumen ...
CATGGTCTGTCCCTTGAGGAACTGCATGCCGAAAAACAACACGACGATGGCTACAACAGCCACCAGACCAATCTGAACTTCCTTTGTAAAATACTTCATTCTTTATTCTTAATTCTTCGCTCGGCTTGCCGCTTGGCTTGCCAAGAACTCTTACTTCTTCCCTCTTACTTCTTAACTCCTTTGCGCCACTCTGCAATGGCAGCATTGACATCCATCTTCTCGCTGCCACGGAAAGCGACAACGAAGCAGCCAGAGAACGTCGCTGCCAGTTCCCTGCGCAGACGCTGTATCTCACTGTAGTCGGCAGAGGCGCCAACGGTGTACTTATAGAGTCCGCCTTCCTTGTAGAAGTCGGCATCGTTACGGCCTTTCAACTGTGGACTGCCAGCCTTCAGCTGACGGTCGCTGGCCAGTATCTGCACCTTGAAGACGGGGGCTGAGGACGCCACAGGGGGCGGAGTTTTCTGAGTACTCGGAGAACTCTGAGTGCTCAGAGTACTCGGAGTGCTCTGAGAACTCTGAGAGCCCTGAGCACTCTGGACAGGCTCAGCAGGCTTCGCAGGCACAGGCCCATCAGCTCCAGCCTCATTATTCTGACTCTCCTTCGTCTCTGGCTTATAGGGCACATTAATTATATTATTCTGTTTGCCGCGATAGGCCATGAAGGCGTTGAAAATGCCCTGTGCGTAGGCATAGAGGGCATCGGCAGAGTTCAGATAACGCTCTTCGTCGGGCGTCGAGATGAAACCGAGCTCCAACAGGCAGGCGGGCATCGACGTGAGGCGCAGCACGGCAAGGTTGTCCTGATGGACGCCTTGGTCCTGACGACCTGTGGCCTGACAAACATACTTCTGCATCTGCTTGGCCAGCTCGACGCTGTTCTCCATGTTCTTGTCCTGCATCAGCTCGAAGATGATGTTACTCTCAGGCGAGTTGGGGTCAAAGCCCTCGTAGTGCTGTTGGTAGTCCTTCTCGTAGAGGATAACGGCATTCTCGCGCTTGGCCACCTCCAGATTCTCGATGTAGCCTCGACGGTTGCCGTCGCGACGGCTACGTCCCAAGGCGTATGTCTGGTAGCCACGTGCTATGTGGCCCTTTGGCAGGGCGTTGATATGGATGGATATGAACAGATCGGCCTTGGCCTTGTTGGCCACCTCGGCACGCTGCCACAGTTCCAGGAACCTGTCGGTGGTACGTGTATAGACCACCTTCACGTCAGGACAGCGCTGTTCCACAAGCCGTCCAAAAGCGAGGGCATGCTTCAGCGTCAGGTCTTTTTCCTTCGACATCGAACCCACGGCACCGGCATCCTTGCCACCGTGTCCGGCATCGATGACCAGCGTAAAGGTCTTGGCGGCACTCACAGGCAACGCCAATGCCAACGCCCATACAATCAATACTAATATCTGTCTCAATTCTTAACTCTTACCTCTTACTTCTTCACTCTTACTTCTTCACTCTCATCTCCACTCCAGCGCCTTTGCAGTCAGCCCCCATAGGCGGATTCTCTTTTGTCAGCCACAGGTCAAGACTGGTAACATTGGGGTAGCGTGTCTTAACAGAGGTGGCGATGCGACCTGCCACATGCTCCAACAGCTTCGACGGCACAGCCATCTCGCGTTTCACCAGGGCATAGAGGTCGGCATAGTTCAAGGTGTCGGCAACGTCATCGGTCTCTGCAGCCCGACTCCAGTCGTAGCCCACGCGCAGGGTGACCGTGAACCAGCCCCCTACCCTACGCTCCTGTGGCAGAACACCATGGAACGCGTAGAAGCGCGCCTCCTTCACCTCAATATATGTTTCCATCAATCTTCTTCTGGCTCATTCGCTCCTGGCAGATACTTCTTCAGGGCGCGCTCCACACCCGTTTTCCAGGTGTTAATGCTCTCGTCCCTCAGTTGCAGCGAGCCCACCAGCTTGATGACGTGCTCAATAGGCATACGGTAACGCAGCACACCAGAGATGAGCTTAGCGTAGTTCCAGTATTCGGGATTGAACTTCTCCGACAGGCCCTCGACCGTAATCTTGTAGCCACGCGTGTTCTCGAACTGGAAGTCATAGCGCTTCGAACCGTCGGGATTCATCTGCTTCACAATCTTACCCTTCGTCACCGTCTTAGGCAACAGGATACCCTCCTCGTCGTCCTGCAGACCGGTGAAGATCTCGTAGGGATAGCCGTCGAGCAGTCCGACGAGCGCCACCCACTTCTCCTTGTTGTTCTGAAAGCGCACCACGTCGCACTCCAGCACCTGGGGACGCACCTCGGTCACGTCACGACGAATGGACATCATAGCCTGCTGACCGAGCGTCTGAAGCCGTGCAAAGACGTCAGCACTGACCGACTCACGGCAACTCTCCAAAAGCGAGCGAATTTCTTCCTCTGTCATCATAGTTCTATACGTTTTTGTAGATTTTATGGCGCAAAGTTACTAAAAAATATCCAACTGCAAAAAAAAATCACTACCTTTGTGCCCAAAATCAGCAACAAAAAGATGAAAAACCTGCTCACACGCCGTTCCATACGCCGCTACGCCGACCGCGATGTCGACGAGCAGCTGCTCCAGCGCCTCCTCAGCGAGGCCAGTCGCACACAGACCATGGGCAACCTGCAGCTCTACTCGGTCGTCGTCACCCGCTCGCCGGAAATGAAGAAGAAACTGGCTCCCGCGCACTTCAACCAGCCCATGGTGACACAGGCTCCCGTCGTGCTCACCATTTTGGCCGACTTCAACCGCACAAGCTTTTGGGCAAAGTGCCGCAAGGCTGAGCCCGGATACGACAATTTCCTATCATTTCTGAACGCTGCCACCGATGCCTTACTCTACACGCAGACACTCTGCAACCTCATGGACGAAGAAGGATTGGGCTACTGCTATTTAGGCACCACCGTCTATCAGCCACAGCAGATTATCGACCTGCTACACCTGCCAAAACTTACGTTCCCAGTAGCCACGCTGACCGTCGGCTGGCCCGCAGAGGAACCCGCTCTCAGCGACCGGCTGCCAGTCGAGAGTTTCGTTCACCAGGAGCAGTACAACGACTATCTGGGCACCGACATCGACCACTACTATCACGAGAAAGAAGCGCTTGAAGAGAACCAAAATTTCGTACAAATCAACCACAAAGAAACATTAGCACAGATTTTTACAGATATCCGCTACACACGCAAGGACAACGAAGCGATGTCGCGCACCCTCATCGAGACACTTGTCCGCCAAGACTTCCTACCCTACACTATCATGAAAGCAAGATTGTAAGCGCCGCAAAGATCTGATACTGAGACCGAACAACAGCCAGATACAAACGTTTCCCGAAGTAAATCGCTGTTTTTTCTATTCAAAACACCGAATTACACTTAGAAAAATCGAAAATAGGGTGACAGGGTGACAGATGCCCTGCCACAAAGGTTATGCACCCTGTCTAAGGGTGACAGAGGGTGACAGAAGGGTGACAGGACTTAGCAATAGAAAAACTATCAAAAATAACAACAACAGACAACACAAAACAATACGGATTTTCTAAGAAAAAAATCAATCCTTGATTCCCATATTCCTTAGACCAAAGAAAAAACAGATGCAGCCAAACAATGGAAAGTGCATGACTTTTGCTTCAATTTTCGAGAAAACTCAACCAAAAGTCAACGCCTCGCAACCATCAGAGCGCGCCTTTTCATCTACAGTCGCCAAGAAGAAACAGAAAGTACAGACCTGTCACCCTTCTGTCACCCTCTGTCACCCTCAAACAGGGTGCAAATGTCCTACACATCGCGTTCTGTCACCCTGTCACCCTATTTTTCGTTTTTTTCAGGGTGAGGACAGGTGACAGAGGTCCACTTTAACCGGCCAGTCACCAACAGACCGATTAGAGAAAGACGTACTGTTAATCGACAAAAAGTGCATGTTTAACACTTTATAACATAAAACACACACAAATTCGTACAAAATACGATTTTTGACTTGATTTATATCAAGAAATACGTCTTTTATAATTATTATATATATAAAAATTTGGAAAAAATGGGAGATTATCATATTTTTGTGATGTGAATAAATGCAAACAAAAAGCAGACAATCGATGGAAAACCATGGTTTCATAGGAAGATTTCTATATTTTTGGACATTATTTCTATTGTTCCAAGGCATCGTTTGTGCACAGCCAATCACAACTTCTGAAACATTTTTAACATCACATCAGAAGAATTACGATTACAACTTCGACAATATCCAATCCACTGATACTGCGACAATTACAGACACACTGCCTCGCCGCGAAGTGCTGGCAATAAAGACAAATCTGCTGTTCTACAGTGTCTATATGCCGGGCTACAACCGCTGGTGCCCGCTGCCCAACGTAGCCATGGAGTACTACCCGAAGAAGGGGCACTTCACCTACGGTGCATCACTGGATATGCCCTGGTGGCAGAACTACGATGCTCACAAGTACTTCCAGCTGAGAAACTACCAGGTGGAGAGCCGCTACTATCTGAAGGCACGAGAAGACTGCTATGCCGGCAAGCGTGACTGTCTTGAGGCGTTCTCCGGACAGGAGCAACTGGAACCGGCCTACACAGGCTGGTATCTTCAGGGCTACGTCAACGGCGGTGTATTCGGTATCTGCTTCGATGCCGACCGCGGCTGGGTGGGCGAAGGCATTGGTGCCGGCGTCGGCATTGGCTACGTGATGCCCGTCAGTCGCGACGGTCACTGGCGACTGGAGCTGGGACTGCAGGCCGGATTTTTCCGTTGCAAGTACGACCCCTATCGATATGGGAATCCAGTGGATCCAAGCTATAAGGACGACCTTTATTACTACAAATGGACACTCAACCCGTCACTATTCAAGAAGCGCCAATACCGCTGGAACTGGATTGGCCCCACCCGTATCAGTATGACGCTATCGTATGATTTACTATATCATAGGATTAGCAAGAAAGGGGTGAGCTTTAATTGCAAAGAGCCCCAATCTCTCCCCATAATAGAAGAAAGTATATACACAAATCCCTCCACACAGTCAACAAAATGATAAAGGCAGCACATAGCACAAAGAGCAACCAGCTCGCCTCCCCACAAGAGAGGAGCTGGAGGTGGGTGTGCCTTCTTGTCATTGCCTTGACAGCCTGCAAGCCCGAGCCGCCGCTTCACCTTTTTGATGGTGGCGACATCAATCTTTCATTGCTGACGGTGAACCTCAACACAGAAACTTACTGGAATTATGAAACTATTTACGGCACCTATGATTGGCACGCAGAATGGCATTACGGATGGGACGAGGCCGACCAGCAGTTGTTTGGCAACATTGGATACTCTGACATTTCTGCTCTCATACTACGCCGCTACTACACTGGTTCTGAGTCTTATCTGCCCCACACCAGCGTCTATGCGACAACCATCAAGGGGAGCACTTTCCACGGTAAATACAACTGGGGATTCTGGGACATTCTCGTCTGGAATGATGTCACGACATCCGATAATGTACAAAGTCTGATCTTTGACGAGCAGACATCACTCGACTACGTGACCGCCTACACCAATCCATCGATGAATACAGCTCGCTACCAAGCGCCCCGATACACTCGTGCTTTCTACCAGCCCGAAGAACTCTTCTCTGCTTACGAACAGGGCATCGAAATCAATCGCGACCTTCGCGGTTTTGACTATGACCCCACCACCAATACCTACATCAAACGAGTAAACATGGTATTGGAACCCATCACCTACATCTACCTCACAGAAGTCATCCTTCATAATAACAACGGACGCATCACAGCCGTCGATGGCAATGCCAACCTCTCAGGAATGGCGCGTAGTGTGACGGTCAATACTGGTACGGCAGGTGACGATGCCGTTACCGTTTATTATTATGTGAAGCTAAAGAAGGACTGTGTTCTCGTGCCATTCGGCACTCCTGCCGATGATCCAAGCCGCCTTACTGCTGAGCATGTGGACATCATCGGAGGACGCCTGACCACTTTTGGCATGTGTGGACAAACGCCACGCAACATTCACAACATCAACGAAGTTACTGATAAGTACAACCACTATATGGATGTCACATTACAGTTCAACAATGGTATGGACTCCACCTTTGTATTCAACGTAACAGACCAAGTGCGCAAGCAATGGAAAGGCGGTGTTATCAGGGTGGATCTTGATTTAGACACCATATCCATCCCCAGCCGTAATGGCGGCAGCGGCTTCGATGCCGTAGTCAAAGAAGTTGAGGATGGTGGCACATATGAATTTAACATGTAGATAGAAACAATAAAGATATTAACCTTCAAAAAAATTACAATTATGAGAAAGATTAAATATTTCCTCGCAGCCATCGGCGCTATTGTAATGACCAACTGTACCAATGAAGAGTACATCGGCCAAAAACAAGGAACGACCCCAGCAAAGGGGAATGAGGCTATTGTTTTCAGCGGAGGAGCATCTTCACTCACCCGTGCAAATCTCTATGGCAGTGACGCAGCTGGAAAGTTGACTAATAAGTTTGTGGTATATGGCACCAAACATCTTTCCGCAGCAGAAAACGAGACGGCAACCAATGACGCAATCGTATTTAACAATTTCCAAGTTGAATGGGCTGCATCATCCGCAGGTTCTACAGAGTCCAACTCCAGCGATTGGGAGTATGTGAATAAGCAGGCATACAACGCTACGCCCACATCTCAGGGCATTAAGTATTGGGACTACAATGCTGTTAATGGACATACTTTCTATGCTTTCTCAAGTACCGACATCAGTTATCCAAAGGGAGAATCAGACAAAATACAAGTAACAAAAGTTACTGCAGACGGAACTACTCTTTACAACAAAGGATATAATGTAACCATCAAGTCTGGTGCATCGCTAAACAATCTGTATTTCTCAGACCGTGTCGAGGTGCCTAAGACCAAATACGGTAATACCGTTACTCTCACCTTCCGCAACATGGTGACAAAGGTACGCGTAGGTTTCTACGAAACCATTCCAGGCTACTCTGTCAAGATTGATAAATTTTACATTGATGATGATGCAGAAACTGCCGTAACTACATTCCCTGCCATGAATGTTGCTAAGACTGATGGTTTCTATGCTTCTTTGCAAAACGTAAAGCGTGATATTGATCAGAATGTGAATGTAACTTATTATTCAAGTGGCACAGAAATCAATCATCCAAAGATGTCGAATCCGACAGGGAACTACAACTGGTCTTTGAAACTTGGTGATGGTACTGGTATTATTAATCAAACATTAGGCACCACATCATCTTCACCAACATGGGTTGCTGGTAACGCTGCCGATAATTATTACATTTCAGTCTTTCCTTTTGAGGGTAACAATAATCCCCTACTCTTAAAACTTGACTTCACGATGACGGCCGATGATGGTTCTGGTGACAAGATTAAAGTTCGTGGTGCACGTGCTGTTGTTCCTGCGGAGTTTGTGAAGTGGAAGAATAACTTTGCATACACCTACATTTTCAAAATCTCTGATAAGACAAATGGTACCACGGGAGCTGTCGATGCCAATGATGATCCTACTACAGATCCGGAAGGATTGAAGCCCATCACTTTCGATGCCATCGTCGTAAACATGACTGATGAAATTCAGGAGACCATCACCTCTGTGTCCACCAACAGCATCACGACATATGCAGGTGGGGCCATTGTTAATGAATATACAAACACAAAGCCTATATACGTTGTCGTTTCTAATGCCACTTCGGGGGCTGTCATCACTCCGACCGGTCTTGGTGATACAGATGGTAAAGCTCAGGTTTACAAGCTGAATAAAGCTGCTTCTGAGGCAGAAGTTCTTGCTCAGTTGACAGGCTCGTCTATGGGCATCACAATGACTGCCGAGTCAACAACACTTGAAACGACTATTCCTCTTGCTGATGGCACTACTCCATCGATTAGCAATGTCAAGTTCACGCCTTCTACCGCCAATACATGCTATGCATACGTCTACACGACGACAAAATATGTTGCTCCCACATATCTCAGTCAGGAGAACTCTGGTACTTACGATTCCAGCAAGACCTACTACATGAAGACAGCTAACAATGTGTACTACGCCGTATCAGTGCCATCTTCTGATGCCTTCGCCGAGCACAAGGCTCAACTGTATATCATCGATCCAGAACATGCTGGCACGGCCGGTGTCTATGACGTCAAGATTATTAAAGTTCAATAAAACTCAAGTGAACAAAAACAATAAATTATAAGCTAAAACAATTATGGTTATGAAAAAGAATCTATTAATCGCGGCAATCGCCATCACAGCATTGGCGGGCTGCACAAGTGACGAGTACGTAGGGGAGAACACTTCTCCTACAACAAGCAACGTTGCAGGGGCAATCCAGTTCGTATCAAATACTCCTAATATCACACGAGAAAGGACTGGTGCAACAGCTGCAGGAGACCTCGACTACAAGTTTTTCGTATATGCAATAAAGACCATGCCGGATGGTCCCGATGAAGGAGATGCCCCCGATCTCGTTAACGTTTTTGCCCAAGAAGCATACAGTGCTTCGAGTAATACACCGTACAAAGTATGGTACACTACAAGTACTGCGAATTCAACCATCTCTAACACTGCTAATTGGGAATATGTTGGTTCAGGCGGAACAAGTGGCGCTAGCTATGGAGAGACGGGGCATCAAGTAACTTTGGATGCTGGTGTAAGCCAGACTGTTAAGTATTGGGATTACGCAGCAACCAACTATATTTTTACAGCCTACAACAACAAATCTGGTGGAACGGTGTCCAACGTTAACACATCAGGCTTTACATTCAAAGGTAACGCATCACAGTTTGCCGGCTTATATGTCGCAGACAAGTTGACCATTGAAAATAAAGCAAATCCAACATCCCACGGTACAGCAGACAACAAAATTGGCAACGCCGTAAAATTATCTTTCCGTTCTGGCGTAGCAAAAGTACGTCTGGGTATTTACGAGACCATTCCCGGCTACAATGTGAAGAATGTCAACTTCAAGCCCACTTCGCCAGCAACGTTTGCTGAAACAACCACCAATGCTCAACTATCTGGCAGTTTCAATGGTGGTTCTCCAAGTACCTCTCAGTCTTTCACTGTTTCATACGGCACTGACGGCAGAGCACAATTTGCGACTTCGACTGCAGCAACCAACAATTATGTTTTTGGTCCTTTTGATACTGACGGCGACCCCTACTTAGGAGTAACATCCACAGCTCCCACGTGGGCAAATACGGATGCCAGCAGCGAATATATTAACGTACTTCCAAATACAGATCATACAGGTGCTATGATATTGAACGTTGATTTCGATCTCTATAACACCACCACTCATGAAACCATTCATGTAGAAGATGCCAAAGCAGTTGTACCAGCCATGTATATGACATGGAATCCGAACTACGCTTACACCTATCTGTTCAAGATTTGTGACAATACTAATGGATATACTGGACCTGCAGCAAGTCCAAGAGGTCTGTATCCTATTACCTTCGATGCAATAACAATTGCGGCAGCCGATGCATCTGAGGGCTTTATCACTACAGTATCAACACCTTCTATCACCACTTATCAGGTCGGTTCTGTTGTTGATATAGAAGACAATACAGCCGAGCCCGCAATATCTGAACATGGAATTACCTATGCGCATGCAAATGGGCCTATCTACATCACTGTAAACACAGATGGCACGTTAGCTACCTTAAACGCTTCAGGCACCAATGTCAAACTATACACAGTAGCAGCAGAAACGACAGAAGCAGACCTCATGTTAGCTTCAGGATATGCAAAAACAGAGGTTACAAGTGGAGATGATGCCATGACAGTTATTACGAGTGCCGAAACACCGACGAATAGTAGTATAAGCTTCACAGCCAATCAAACTGCTAAGTTTACTCCAACCAATGGTAACACATATGCCTTTGAGTATACGAAGGCTGCAACATACGTAGCTGCAACAGGAACATTTGTCGCAGGAACAACATATTACACGACCAATACTGGGGCTGCAGTAGTTGACACATCAGAATTTGTAGCAGGGACAACAGACGTATCATCTTACTTTGTTGTGGATACGCCTGCAGTGAAAGCTTACAAGGTCATCAAGGTTGTATCTGGTTCATAACCCCTAACCCTCTCTAATAAACAACAAACCTACCGAGGTTCGACTCCTCGGTAGGTTACATAGAAAAAGGAAAAAGGCCGGTGCCGAAGAAAAATATGAAGACAAAGTACGGACATATCATTATAATGGCAATAGCGATATTCATCGCTGCCGCCTGCGATCACGACTCCGACAAGGAATCGGGTAATGGTGTGCCCGTAACAAAACCCGGCACACCCATTGTCTTTAACGGGCAGCAAAGTGGGGAGCTGACGGTAACCAGAACCAATACGCCACTCAGCGATGCAGGAATCACCACCTTCAATGTTTGGGGGTACAAGAACGACAGCTACGATGTCGGAACCACATCATACAGTTCTGTCCAAAACGTATTCCCCGGCTATTTTGTGGATTGGACAAGAAACAGTGAGGCTACGACAACTACAAACAGCGATGGATGGGAATATATTATCCCAGAAAAGCCCGAACAGACCATTAAGTTCTGGGACTGGGCGGCAAAGGCCTACAGATACTTTGCAGTCACGAACTGGGGAGGCGAAAGTGCCGGACCATATCAAGCCAATAAGGCTTATGGAGCTAACGGAACCTATGGAGCTAGCTCCTACACAACCTACGAGATTACGATGGAGGTGGACGTAACGAGTCGTTCGGCCATAGAGAACATGCCATATTTCAGTCAATTGTGGTTCTCGACAGGCAACAAAGTTGATTATCCCACACAAGAATTCGGAAAACCTGTGCAGTTAGTGTTCATGAAGCCCTATTCAAAGGTACGAATCATGTACACATATGCCTACGACAGCGAGGGAATCCTGGTGGAGAATCAGATATTCAAGCCTACAGCCGACTACGAAGCAGTAGCACCTACTGGTATTGCCCGCAAAGGAACCTTTACCATCAGCTACCCGCTGACGGGAACGGCGACAAAGGAGTGGTACACCATTACACCGAACAGTACAGACAAGTTAGAGGCATTCCTCGAGGACTACGCCCCTAACGACCAATCAAAAGAGTATATAGACTCTAACGACGGTTGGTATTCTGTCTTTCCAAACACGACACAAGGCAGTTACAAGCTGGTCGTCACTATCAACCGAGCACAGAAAACGTGTGTTGTACCGGCTGAATACATGCGATGGCAGCCAGGCTATAGCTACACGTACGTCTTTAAAATTAACGAACAGGGTGGTGTGTCAATTGACATGGTTCAAGTGGCATCCAACAACTGGACAGAATTAGAAGGAACGCATGAAGTGTATAACTGGTAGAGTAAAAAGGGCTATGAGGCTCATGAAGCTCATAGGATTCATCGGGCTTGCTGGCTGTTCCTCGGAAGACTTCGAGAAACCGGCAGAGAAGCTATTTCCCGTGAATCTTATGGGTATGGTGACTCAGTATGAGGAAGCAACTGAGGCAACCAGGGGGCATCAGACCTATGAGCTAACCAGAACTTGGACACCGCCATCAGGGTACACACTCATCGGTGCAGGCAACTATACTATCGGCGCGTTTCTTACCAGGAATGGAGATTCGCCGACAGAAGGATTCTTCTACAGCAGCGGAAGCACATGGCACACTACGCTGGAGATTGAAGATGCTGATACCTATTACCTTTATGGCTATATGCCACACACAAGTGGTGTCACCTGTACCATATCGTCATCATCGACAGATAATGACAATAGTTCATACAACAATGGGGCAGTACTTAAAATCAGAAATCTTCCAGCCATCACATCAAATGACATCTGCGTGGTGGTGGGTGCCAAGAACGGAAAGAATGATTACAATGACGATGCGAATTACAGTGTCACTGGTTTAAGGCGTGGCGATTTCGCTTATGTAGCCCAGGCGGGCAATAACTACATATTTCTTATCTTTGACCATCTCTACTCTGCACTACGCGTTCGCATGAGGGTGGATGGCGATTACAACGCCTTGCGTACCATCAAGCTAAAAGAACTTTATCTACAGACGAGTGCCAGCGGAACAGTTACGAAGAAAAGACTCGATGCCATCGTCACACTCCGTGCTACCAACGGAGCAGACAATACAGACCCCATCAGTAGCGTGGTATATACACCTATAGGAACAGACGAGAGCGATGGTATGATATTAGGTCCGTTTGATGAATCCGTAATACTATCAACGGACTATAGCTCATACATGAGCCACTTCATGCCTCAGGGCATTGACAAGCTCGTACTAACCAGCGTTTACGATGTCTATGACAAGAAAGGCAACCTTGTCCGCGAAAACTGCAGGGCAAAAAACACTCTCATACTCAACGAGTTGTTTTCTGAGCAGGATGAATCAAGACGAGGATGCCGATATACTGTCAATCTAACCATCAAGCCGACATACATCTTTAGTCTATCGGAGTCGGATTTAGATAACCCCGGTGTATCTCTATCGGAATAACGAAATAATGTCATAACAAGATGAAGAGGATTACTACCATACTTATTCTGATGTTCCTGTGCACAATGGCTGTACAGGCACAGATTAATATTGGTGGTAATATATATGGTGGTGGCAACCTGGGAGATGTAGGCGGCAACACAAAAGTAACCGTAAAGAAGGGCAATCTAAACAAAGTGTTCGGTGGTGCACGTATGGGCAACGTCGGTCTTACGACTTTTGCAAATATTGATGGAAAGCACGCTATTGGCGATATAATGATTAGCGAAGTGTATGGCGGTAACGACGTAGCAGGAACCATCGGCGTCTCTGATTCAACAACGACGATTCCCGCGGAGCTTGAGAACATTCTCGGACCAGGAGAGACCAAAGAGACTCACCCCAAAAAGAATGCCATTGACAACACCTGGAAGACCTTCGTTGCTACAAGTCGTTCTACGAAAGAAGAAAACTCGAAAACCCTTGAAGACAAGCGGGTATTGATAGGCAGCCTCTATGGTGGCGGCAATGGTGACTTCATATATACCGACGACGAAGGCAATGCGCTGAAAGATGATAGTGGCAATTATATTATAAAAGAAGTGGTAACGAAAAACGGCGTCACGACAACATCCACCATTGCCTCCAAAGCCACCCCATTCTCCTTACCCAAATTAAAAAAGACCTATCTTGAGATTAAAGGCGGCAACATAGCCCATGTCTATGGTGGTGGCAACAAAGTGACTGTGCTGGAGAACACTACCATCAACATCGACAATGAGAGCGATGACTGCCAAAAATACATCACGGCACTTGCCGCCGCCAATTCCACGGACTCCACAGCAATCGTCGGGATACTGCAATCGATGGCAAAACTCAATACGTTCCAAAGCGATATTACCAGTTTCGCTTTCAATCACGCTCGTGTTTTTGGTGGCAACAATTTAGCTGAGATGGATATACGTCCGACGTGGAACTTGCAACAGGGCATCATTCGAGACCTCTACTCCGGCGGCAACAAGGGAAACATGACGAGCCCAGATGGCTTACTTCTGGAAATCGCGCCAGACACAGCTAACAACAACAAAGAACTGGTTGTTGAGAATGTCTTTGGCGGTTGCCGTATGGCAGATGTCAAGCCGACGGTGAATGGTGTTTACAAGCCCACCACAAACCTGCCTGGCTACAATTTCCCAGCAGAATTATCGGCACGAGTGCTCATTCGCGGAGGCAATATTAATAATGTATATGGCGGTAACGACATCACAGGCACTGTATATGGCGGTAATGCCATCGGAATCTACACCACCATACGAGGCGATGTTTATGGTGGCGGTAACGGTGCCTATGCTTACACCGACTACGAGCCCTTTAAGAATCATGATATATACAGCGATTTCTACTATTCACAGGGGGATTATTCAACTTCTATAGCGGCTCTCAATGCCCATCGTCCCAACGCCGAGCAAGTATCTATCCGCTTGAAAGGCGCAGCAGCCAACAACCCCACCATCATCAAAGGTTCTGTTTATATTGGTGGTAATTGCGCCTCGATGGCTACCAAGAAAGCCAACCCTCGAGTGGAGTTGAAGATAGGCAACCACGTCATCGTCGACAAGGTATTCCTCGGCAACAATGGCGAGAGTATGGTGGACTCTACCATTCTAAAGCTCTATGCAAAGAATGTTGACAACACTGGTAGAATCGTTGAAAGTGGCGGTTATCAATTCAACACCATTAACTTGAAGGGTAAGACCGAGTTTGCCAACTATATGGAAGGTGTTGCCATGAATCTTCTGCCCAGTATTGTATTTGATGCTACGGCCAATAACGACCCAGACAACTACGTGGATCATTCGAGCTATGTTGGCTCCTTCTACTGCGGTGGTAATGTTGGCAGTATGGCTGTTCCCGGCAAGAACATATACGAGATTTCTCGTGGTCTGAACATCTTTGAGAAGTTCGTTGGCGGCTGTAATAATGCATATATCTCTGCTGGTGAATATAATGCTTCCTATGACGGTGGCGTTCTGGGAGGCACCAATGAACGTACCAGCTTCACCGACGGCAGCGGCAATATTAAGGATCGTCTACAGATTAATCTTGCAAAACTTACCATCACACCGCTACGATGGAGCGATGACAAGACCAAACTAATTTGGAATACCAACAAATGGGATGAGCAGAAAAAGGATTATATCCCAGTTCTTAACAGCAATATTGACGAGGACACACGTCTGTTGGGCGGTAATGTTTATGGCGGATGCTATAACAGTGGTCATGTAAACGGTAACGTAATCATCAATATCAACGAGGATGTACTGAAGAAAAATGAGACCTTTGGCACAAAGGCAAATCCTTCGGATAGATATCCTTCAGGCGTACAATTATTGGACCAGCGCGATGATGTGAAGGCTGTAGCCCTAACCGTCTTCGGTGCCGGATATGGCGAAGGCACCGAGATATGGGGCAGCACAACGATAAATCTAAATAAGGGCTATGCCTTCCAGATTTTCGGCGGAGGAGAAAAGGGTATTGTCGGCAAAAAGGAATATGACGTTAACGGCAACCCCGTCCTTGATGAAGAAGGCAATTTCGTTTACGAGTTCAATCCCGCCTACAGTAGCACCGTCAACCTGAACGGCACATCAGCGATTTATTCCTCCGAAGAAGCAAGTGAAGACTTGGCCGAAACAGAGTACATCTATGGTGGTGGTAATGAGGGTGACGTCTGCGGTAATACATATGTGAATCTTGGTAATGGCCGTATTTACGATGCTTTTGGCGGTGCCAGTGATGCCAACATTTTAGGACATACCGAGGTGTATATAGGTCGTCAGCCCAATGGTAGCGACGGTTACAAAGACGGCTTCCCGTGGATTAAGGATATTGTTTATGGCGGCAATGACTTCGGCGGCACTATATATGGCAGATACAAGGAGGGCTTTGACTTTACGGCACGTGTCCGTGACTATGCTACCGACGGGGCGTCGTTGCACGGTTCCCCCACCAACAGCAATCCCGGTGTGTTGGAATCAGCATCCTATGTTGAATATCTGCAAGGTCGCGTCGATACCATCTTCGGCGGCAACTATGGTTATTATGATTATGCTTCGGAAATAGACGAAGATGGCGATAAGGCGACAATGCCATATTTAGCAAGTTCTTTCGTGAACATACGTCCGAAGTACAACGGCAATAATCATCTTATCGGTGTCTTTGGCGGTGGTACTGGCTATCCCAAGAACCGCGATGGCGACAACTCCCAAGACCGCAGCTATGTGCTTATCGACATTCCGAAGAACGGTGACAAGGACGTTGAGAAGTTCAAGAACGTAGAAGTTTTCGGTGCAGGCAGTTACAACGGCTTAGGCATGCGTTTTAACAAAGCTGCAACCTTCGCAGACTCTTTTAACCCAGATTCACTTTCCGCTATTGTTGATCTGATGCGGGGCAAGATTAAGGCAGTCTATGGCGGTAGCTATAACGAGGGAGTGACGGCCCGTACCGTCATTAATGTGCCGCCAACGTCCACCATCTATATCGACAGCATCTTCGGCGGAGCATACGGCACACAGATTCTTCCCCCTTGCGATGTGTATGAGTCGAATGTCAATTATGACAGTAATGATGCCACAGTGACCGGTGCCATCTATGGCGGTAATAATAACGAACGCCGTACACTCTACTCTAAGGTGAACGTCACAGCACCTGTTTGGTCGAATAAAAGTAAAGGTTATCTCGCCAGCGTTTATGGAGCAGGCCATGGTATCGACACCTGGTCGGAGTACACCGAAGTAAATCTGCTTCCCAAACCAGAAGGTGTTATCGGTGATTACTCCGGTGCCAGAGTCTATGAGGTCTATGGCGGCGGTGAAATGGGACATGTTCTCAATGCCGAGAGTGTACAGAAGTACATGCAACTATACAAAGACAAACCTTCAGCACAGATTTCAGCACAAGATCCATATTGGAGCACCGAGCACTGGCGTGATGAAGATAGTGGCGATTTGAACCCCGAGTACACCGACCGCTGGACTTCCGACTGGAAAGATGCCTGGTCTTTAGGCGATTATTACGAGCCCAATGAGGACTACAGCAACTACGCCACCAACAGCTGGACCAACCTCACCAATACGGCCCTCGTTACCCATGATGCCGACATGGATGACCGCGACTTCTCGGCGTATTCTGACGAAGAGAAAACCAAACGTCAATATAAGTATAACACCAATGTTCGCATCCACGAGGGTGCTACGGTAGAGGGCTATGCCTATGGCGGTGGACTGGGCGACGCGAAAGTCGCTCTGAGTGGCGATGTCTATGGCACTACCTACATAGGCCTTCTTGGCGGTACGGTACTGAAGGACATCTATGCCGCCGGTACCACCGGTGCCGTATATGACCTCTTCGGCGTAGGTCTCTACAATGCCACTACTAATACCACGGGGTTCACCGCCTCAGCAAATGCCTATATCAAAGGTGGTTCCTGCCGTAATGTCTATGGTGGCGGCTGGAAGGGTAATGTCGGCTATCACCCGGGCGTTCTCAGTGACGACCCCAAGGATGACATCCTCGGCGAGACCCACGTCATTATCGGCGATGTGGGCGGAGTCAGCTTCGTCAACGGCATACCCACCGTACAGCGCAATGCCTATGGTGGCGGCGAGGGCGGTGCCGTCTTTGGGACATCTCACCTGACCATGAACAATGGCTATGTGGGCTATCAATACGTCAATAACAATTACGTGGAGAAGTTGGAAGATGACACCAAGGCTGCTCCCAACACCCTCCTGAAGGATGCCGGCTGCATCTTCGGTGGTGGTTACATCGACAACAGCAGTGTCGACAAGACGCATGTGAGCATCTACGACGGCCATGTGCGTGGCAGTGTCTTTGGTGGAGGCGAGATTGCCGCTATCGGCCGTGGCAGCATCAGCAAAGCCACAGTCGATGGCAAGACCGTCTACTCGCTCTCCGGCCTCTATCGCCCGGGCAAGACGAGCATCGAGATGTTTGGCGGTCAGGTTCACCGTAACGTGTTTGGCGGTGGCCGAGGAAGCGACAACCTTGGTGGTCACGGTTCCCTCAACTGCGATGGCTACGTCTTCGGTCAGACCGAGGTGCACATCCACGGCGGCGTCATCGGCACAGTGTCAGGCATAGCCGATGGCAACGGCAACGTCTTTGGAGGTGGCGACGAGGGTTATGTGTATAGTGCCCTTGAAGAGACCGACGGAGCCGGAAATCCCGTATTTTATAAAGGTATGAAGATTGGTGAGCGCTACAAGGAGACCCATCAGGGCTACTACTTCAAGCATACGTGGGCCGACACTGGTGTTGGTAGCGGCTTCGTGATGGACGGCGGCGAGAACATTTTCACCGAGGACTGCAAGGTACTTGTGGAGCCCCATCTGAAGGTTAAGACGGCTGTCACCATCAATGGCCACAGCTACAGCCCCGGTCAGTATGTGCCCATTGCCGACCTCAACACGTTAGGCAACAAGAACGCCGATGCCAGCCGCTGGGCCTGTCTTGACGATACCGGCATCATCATCCATAACGCCGTCTTTGCCGGTGGCAACGTACCATCCGGTTCATTGGCGAACAACGCTAACACCGCCTCGGTCTTCGGCAACGCCACCGCCTCCGTCAACGATGTCTATCACCGCGACATGATAACCTTGGGCACACGTCATACCGGCGGTCTGTACGGAGATGGCAACCTGACATTGGTTGACGGCTACCGCGAGTTGAACATCACCAACTACGGCACAGACTACTACTCCATTGCCAAGCAAATAGGCATCGACGCCTACCGCGCCCTGCCCGATCGTGAGGCCGATTACTACGAGTTAAAATATAAGTGTCTCAAAGCCTGCCGCGACAAGGACGGAACACAGTACAAGGAGGCCACTGTTGATGAAAACGGTTTTACCACTAAGGCCTCGACCATCACTGCCGACGAGATGCAGAGTCTGTTTGTGACCGAAGAAACCATCGGCGGTAAGGTTGTGAAGGTGTCTGTCAAGGACGGCTCCACGCCCATCCTGAAGTACGACAGCATTCAGGGCGAGTGGATTCCCTCCGATGCCGGGTATTGGGTAGAGAATGGTGTACTTCCTGTCTATGCCGGCCGCCTCATGAACTCCATCCAACGAGCTGACTTCTGCGGTGTGTGGGGCAGCCGCATGGTGATGCAGGGTGCTCAGGACCGTGTACCCGACGAAGTCGACTTCACCAATTACACCATCAACCGCGTCCGTGAGGTGTCGCTCAACAAGAAGCGCTCCGTCATCGCCGCCGATGCCCTTACCGCCGACTCCATCCACGGCAATTATTTCGGTATCTACAACATCGTGAACTATCTGGGTGCCCTGACCAGCGATGTTGACTTCGGCGACGAGAGCAGCGGCAGCGTGCGCACCACCGACAATGCCGATGCCGCCACCTATCAGTGCACCATCGACGACAAGGCCTATGGCACCGCCACCTATTACGACTGGAAGAAAGGCTTCCGCAATGAGCGTAAGCGCAACAATGGTAGCAGCCACAACAAGGTGGCACTGGCCTCCGGCGTCTATCTGGAGCTCACCACCGAGGAGAGCACCGGCACTGGTCTCTACGAAAAGGTGTGGGGTCCCATCACCGGCGTCATCGAGCTCGACCTTATCAACGTCTCAACGGGTATCGGCGGCGGCTTCGTCTATGCCAAGAACCAGCACGGCGTGCGCAGCAAGACCAACCATCAGAACACTACGCTGACAGCCCTCAATGCCGGTGCCGTCACGCAGTGGGACTACGACTACAACACCACCGAGGACGATGCCCACCAGCACTTGTGGCAGACCTCCGGCAACTTCGTCCATAGCACCCAGACCATCATCGACGACTGCTACAACGTCAGCAACCGCTACATGGGCGAAGGCAAGATGCCCGCCCACTACTGGTACATCAAGGGCTCCACCTACGTCTACGATCAGTATATCTCCGCCTACACCGGTGTGCCCAATGCCTTCAGCGAACAAGTTGACATCCCGCTCACCATTGCCGCCGCTTCGCATGGCACCATGACACTCCTCAACGTCCAGCCCAACCGCTATGCATACTACTCTGCCCCCGGTGTGAAGCTCGAAGACGGCAAGAAGGTGATTATCAACGACAAAACCTACTACCGCAATGACCCCATCAGCTACTGGGACTGGTATCTGCTCAGTAAGTCCGAGAAAGAGCTGTTCGTGGAGAAGACTTTCGTCAATTGCATACCCTGTAAGATTGACGGCATCCATTACGACGCCGGTGCCTACGTCATGACCGACACCGAGTTTGCCGACTACCAGGGCAGCTCCCATACTTATACCGACTCTATCGGCACGCCCATCCTGAAGGCCGACAAGACAGCCGCCGACGCTGCATACATCTTCCGTCAGTCCAACGCCGTCGCCCACGACACCGGCTACATTCTGACCTACGAGCTCAACAATCCAAGCATCTGGGACAACTGGTTCACACCAAAGAGTGGCGACACCCGTGCCAAGAAGACGATGGCCGAGTACGAAGCCATGGACATCAACAGCAAGGCCAACTACTACGATGGTCCCACCTATCGTCTGAAGAGCACGTACACCGACGGCATGCTGCTTGGACAGCGTTCGTATAAGATTGGCGAACTCATTACTAAGAGCATCTACGACACCTACGCCAGCTTCCCGTCGTCAGCCATCCCGAATCCTTCCGAGAGTGATGAAGACTACGAAGACTTGAAACAGGCCATCTTCGAGGAGGCCTACATCGTGCCCAGCAAGATTACCGTTACCGAAGGCTCGGCTGAGCGTCACTACAATCCCGGTACGGCCGTTGGCAAGACGTTTGCTCTGGAGAACGACATCGCCACCCCCGCAAACGAAGCTTACATCTGCACCAAGACCATTCAGGTGTCGAAGGAGGAGCTTATCTACAAAGACTCCAGGATGTCCAAGACCATGGCCGACACCTATATCGCTGACGTGACCGGTAAGATGAACGCCATCAAGAGCGGTGCAGGCTCGATGACCATCGAGGCTATCAAAGCCCTGCCCACCACCGGCGAGGGTGCCGTCACCGCTGAGAACAAGAAGACACTGACAGAACTGGCTACCTTGCGAAACGACCTGACAACCTCTCTCGTGCCTGCCTACTATTGCTCTACCGCAGGCATGTATGGCGGCAACTACTTTGAGCCCGGCAGGAACTATCGTGGTCTGGAAGCCTGGAGTACGCTGTCGGCAACCGACCACAGCAAGTTTGACTATAACTACGATGCCCTCGACCTGCTCATCGACCCCACATTCGGCGGACATGAAGGACAGAAGTACCAGTACGACGGCAACTACGAGAGTGAAGAGGAAATCCGCGACGAGACCGATGGCAACAAGGCTGGCTATTCCGTGTCGCAAAGCGTAGACTACACGGCAACATACTATGGTTCCGAAACTACAGACAGGACTGAGGAAGAAACGGGCAGGAAGTATATGGAGACCACCGTCCTCGCCGGTGGAAAGGTCTATGTTGGTCAGGAGCTTACCCGCGTACAGTACGATTCCCTGCCCAATGAGCAGCGCCACTACGCCCCCATCGCCGTCACGGCTCCCGGCTATTACTACGTGGTGAACACCGCCTTCCAGATAGGCAGTACACCATACGCTGTCGGCGAGATGATCAGCAGCGACGGCTATCTGGCACTGCCCAGCGATGAGCAGGATTACATCACCACGTTGACCATCGACGAGGCCCATAAGAACCAGACCTACTACTACTGTCGTGAGAACTACACGCAAGGCGGCAATGTTACGCCCATCCAGAGCAGTGCCATACCTGGCGCTGGTGGTGGAGTCAGCAGCGGCAAGGTACTGTCGGGCACCCTTATCAGCAGCTCCGAGTACGGCCTGCTTCCCAACCAGCAGCGCAACTTCACCATCCACGGCATCTCGCCCACCGAGACCAGTACACTCTTCGTAAGCCGCGAGAGCGACATCTACGACCTCTCGAAGGAGAAGATCATCACCGTCATCTATAAGTACGACTACGACGAGACCGACGGTCAGGGCAACGTCACGCCCATCAGTGAGCGCCACGTCCTGAACATCCACCTATCGTTCAAGAGCAGCGTGCCCATTGTGAGCGACATCACGAAGCCCGACATCATCCTGCCTGGCGACTTCACCAGCCTCAGCGAGCCTGCCGTCATGCCTGGAGCCTATGAGGTCACTGGCGGTGGCTGGGAGCTGTTCGAGACACAGCGCGATGCCGAGAGCCACTCCAATGGTGTTGACTACGAGCCTAACGACCATCCGCTCTACTGGTATCAGGATGGCTATTATGTGGCCTACTACGCTAAGAGCTATGCCGGTCGCACCTATTCTAATTACGTGCCCGTGAGTGTGGCCAACTACCACGATCTTGCTAAGGTAATGTCGGATGAGAACAAGACGCACCACATGTACATCGACAACAAAAACGTGAAGCGCGAGCCGAAGATTTATATCAATGACTACCACGACATCGGCAAGAACGGTCTCCAGCTGTTCAAGGACCTCTACGATTTGAGTCTTGTGAATACATCCGGCAACGGCTACACCCTGACAGGCGACACCATCACGGCTGTCAGCGCTCCCGGCAACACCGACTTGAGGAACCATGTCAAGCTCGATTCTCGCGTCAGAGCCGGCGAGGGTCTCGAGTTCTTCCTGCGTACAGACCTCAGCCATGCTGATAATCCTGCCGTTGCCGATGAATGGACTCCGATAGCCTCTGGCAGTGAACCCTGCTTCGAGGGCGTTCTGCATGGTGACGGCCATACCATCAGCGGCTTGGACAACTCGCTGTTCGGCAAGCTCTGCGGCGAAGTCTATAACCTCGGCGTGACGGGCTCGTTTATCGGTGCCGGTGTAGTCGATTCCGGAACTGGCTATGTTGAGAACTGTTGGATAAGGAGCAGTGCCACCACTACTGACGCCGTCACCAAGCCACAGGCTGTCTTCGGCAATCCTTCCGGCAGTGGCTACCAAGTTGTCAACAGCTACTACTCCGACAAGAACAAAGCACTCTACAATACCAGTAGCGGCAATGCCATACAAATGGTCGACGACGCCTTCTATAACGGTGAGGTTGCCTACGACCTGAACAACTTCTACCTCTACAAACGCTACAGCGACAAGCGAGTGACGGCAAGTAACAACAAGGCTAAGTATCGCTACTTCACCATTGGCAGTGACAACACACTGACGCTGCAGCCTACGAAGTACTACGACAGCCATGCCGACCTCTGTTCTTCCGGTTATATCGACGGCACTGATACCATCTGCTATGTGGAGGACCGCTTCCGTGACGGTGACTTCCGCTTTGCCGACGGCACCATTCCTGAAACAGAGGACGAGCGCCACTGGCAAGAGACCATCAGTGGCAGTGGTGAAACGGCCATTAAGAAAGACCGCTGGTCGCCTATCTATCCCGACGACTACATCTTCTTCGGACAGAAGTTGACCTATGGTTGGGATTCAAAGACTCACCAGGATGCACCAACGGCCATCGTGCGTGACGGCGGTCGCCTTTCTCAGAACGACGATGCCAACCGCGTCCTCCGTGCACCCGCTTACTACCTCTCGAAGGAAATGAATGTTGCCCACTTCAACCCCCATGCTTACCTGGCAGCCAAGTCGGCTGACGGTACCAAGGAGGCTCATCCCAACATGACCGCCATTGACTTCGCCGGCCATCAGGAGGGTCACACCGCTGCAGCCTATCAGCCGGGATGGAACGGTAAGTGGTTCTATCAGCCGCTGTTGGACGACGACGGTCTGACCAGTATCACCAACTGCGATGAGACCAAGAACCTACTGGTCTATGCTCCTGCCGAGACGGCAGAAAGCGGTTACGCCAACAAGGCCACTTACGATGTATTGACCGACTACTTCGTCGATCCTGCCTTTAACGACTTGTATGACAATAGCAACAACTACCGTATTGTCGCCGAGAACCAACAAGTCATCTATGGTCACCTTATTCAGAACAACCTGAAGGCGACCAGTGACCACCTGCTTGTTGATAAGGAAGACTTCAATGCGCCGATAGCCTACAACTTCGATAGCAACCACCGCATGTGGTATCAGCGTAAGCCTGCTGATAAGGAATATGTAGAACCCGTATGGTCGGGCGAGCCAGCTGTACGCAGTACGAAGGGCTGGCAGGGCATCAGCATACCGTTCACCGCCGAACTGGTAACCACCCACCAGAAGGGTGAGATAACGCACTTCTATCAGGGTCACACTACGGGCCACGAATACTGGCTGCGTGGACTCAACGCCATCAACATGGTTGGCGATGTGGCGAAGGCGAACTTCATCTATCCCAGTGCTACGGGAACGGACAAGAACTACACGAACACCTTCCTCTGGGATTACTATTACAAGAACGCACTCGTCCACAATCAGCAAGATAAGAACGATGACACCTATTTGGAATTCACACAAAAGTATTATAGGGACGCACATACACACCCAAGCTACCCGCTGCTGACTGGTGGCACGCCATATCTCCTCGGACTGCCTGGACAGACCTACTATGAGTTCGATCTCAGCGGAAACTTCAAGGCGAAGAACACCGCTGCCGACAACAACGCCAACCTAGACATCACACAGTTGGCCAAGCAGGTTATTACCTTTGCCTCTAACAAGGGCATCGGCATCGATGTAAGCGATGACGAGATTGCCCGGGTGACAGACTTCAACACCAAGAATGGCTATGCCTTCGTGCCGAATTACTGCAAGAAGCCAATTGCCGCAACAGCCAATGCCTACGCACTGTCGGCTAACGGCAACAGCTACGACAAGGTGGTTCGCGACACCATAGTGGGAGCCTTCCGTCCTTACTTCACGGCAATACCAAGCAGTTCGCGTCCTGCCACTCGCAGCATCGTCTTCTCTGGAGACGGAGCCGACATTGACAATGAGTCTCACAACACCAGCGACAGCAATAAGCCTGGCACCATCATCGTCAGCACCGATCGTCATAAGATACTGGTAACATCGACGCTGAAGGTCGCCACAACAATCCGTATTGTCAATGCCAACGGCATTACTCTCAATACCTTCGACTTGGAGCCTGGCAATACCGTAGAGACACGCACGAACCTCTCTGGCGTCTATATGGTACAGACTGCCGACGGCAAGTTTACAAAAAAGATTTCCGTAAGATAATGGGAATTTTCCACGAGATAATGGAAATAACTCGTACGGTTTTGGGACTAAATTTATCGCAAAGTTACACATTTATCTCAAAAAACGGGCTTCATCGGCATTTTTATGCTGAAAAATTTGGAGACATCGACAGAAACTACTATTTTTGCCGATGAATAATTAAATATGTACGCAAGAACTGTGAAAACAGTATATATAAAAACCGATATCTGGAAAACCACCTTGCTGCTCCTTTTGACGCTGATGACTATAGGCGGCATGAAGGCATGGGGTCAGGATTCCTTTACCCTGACCACCCAAGCGCAACATGAAGCACATTCTGGAGAAACGCTCTATTGGATGGAAACCAAAGGTGCCACAGGCTTCTTTGCCATTCCACACACTGATGATGTCAGGCTCTCTACCTCTAACATGCCCAATTTGAGGATGCTGTGGTATATCATGGACGCCGGTGAAATGAGTGGTACGCAGTACTACTATGTGGTCAACAAATCCACGGGGAAATACCTGAAATTGGCAGGCACATTAGGTGCCAACAACTCCATCCAGCTTGCCAATTTCGACAGCAGTAATGCCGATTTGTTCAAATTCTCTATCGGAAGTAATGAAGGCGCATGGGTGTTATTCCCCAAGAACGGAGGCACTAGCTACTGGGTGAACAAACAGAGCGGTAGTGTGCCGTATAATGGCGATAATACGAAAGGATGGTTTAAGGCAAGTAATTACAATAAAACCATTGACGACGACTCCAGATGGTATTTCAGAGCCTATGATGCTGTGACGTGGGCACATCCATTCACCAACTCAACGATAGACGGCGAGAAATCCTATTATTTTATTCAGAACAAGCAGAACGCAAAAACCAACTACACCAACTACGTCATTTCCACACACAACGACTATGCGTCTGTCTCAACAGAAAAGAACAACAATGGCATCTGGTATTTTGTAGAAGCAGCATCGGACGGAACAATCCCCAACCTGAAATACTACTACATTGTGAATGCCCACACTGGCAAACGCATGTATTTCAACAGCAACACACTTACAGGCGCTCAACTTAACAGCAATGCCAATGCCGTTGATATCCGAGAATACGAAAGTGGCGAAAATGAGGACCGCTACCAATTTGCCATACTAAATGCTTTCGGAAAGAATTATACCGGTGCCATGGCCGTGGCCTTTATGCCAAAGAAGCTGATTGGATTGTACGACAACAAATATACCGCTTTGGGCGCCTCGTCCATGAGTAACAATTCACACATCGGAACTCTGAGAGACAGAGGTACAGAACAAAACACGGCTCACTGGGGAATTGAAACAGCCGAATACCCGATGCGCTGCACAACGCCCACCATCACGTTTGACAGCACGACGGGGAAGGTGACTATCACTGCCGAGCCTGCCGGTTCCGACATCCACTATACTACAGACGGAGTAACCGCCCCGACAGCCAGCAGCGGCACATCCTATAGCGCAGCTTTTACCATTACAGAGCAGACCACCATCAAAGCCATTGCCTCGAAAGACGGATACGTTGCCTCTGAAGTGGCCACCGCTACGTTCTACCAAGTTGCCACTCCCACCATACAGAACAATGGAAATAATGCCATCTCCATTACCTGCGATACCGAAGGTGCAACCATCTACTATACGACCAACGGCAGCAATCCCACGACATCGTCAACAGAATATACAGGACTGTTGACAGAGAATGTTTCAGGCAAAACCATTAAGGCAATTGCTGTAAAAAGCGGTATGGTTAACTCATCCATCGCTTCCGGTTCTGTAACCTTGCAATGTGCCAAGCCCGTTTTTATCAGGAATGGCAACAGCCTAACCATCACATGCGCATTCCCGTCAAGCGGAACAACTATCTACTACATAAAGAATGGCGGAGAGGCAGCTCCTAACACCGCTTACTCAGGTGCCATTTCCGTTTCTACCGGTGATGTCATTAAAGCCTATGCTACGGCTACCGGATATGAGAATTCTGTTGTAGTAACAAAGAAGATATTTGACGAGCTGACACCTACCGATGGCAAATATCTGGTTACTTCCCAAGAAGACTTTGAGAATTTCATCGATATGGCCAGCACAGAAGACGGTGCAGACAAGCATTACATTCTGCAGACCAACGTAACCGCAGGTTCCGAGATTCCCCAAACATTTACTGGCATCTTCGACGGCGGGCTGCATACCATCAGCGGTGCAGGCCATGCGTTGTTCAACAGCATCAACGGCGCCACAGTGAAGAATGTGATTTTCGACGAAGTCGGCATCAGCGGAGGAGCAAATGCAGGCACTATTGCCAATATAGCTACAGGCGACAGCCGCATCTACAACTGCGGCGTGCTGTCTGGCAGCATATCGGGAAGTAACCGCGTGGGCAGTATCGTTGGCTCGCTGGAGGGAACATCGCGTGTCATCAACTGCTACAGCTACGCTGACGTGAGAGGCGGCTCTGATGTCGGCGGTATCGTGGGCTACAACGCCTATGCCTCTACTGCTGCCGATCTGAAAACGATGGTGATGAACTGTGTGTTCTACGGCGATATTAAGAGTGGCTCTACCATATCGCCCGTCTATGGCGGCGAGAACATCGACAACCTGCACGGTGGCCTGAATACCTATAACTACTATGCCTACGAACAGTTGAAGACAACGGCCATCAGCGAAGGCAAATACAACTGCGCACTGGGCGTTGAAGACATATTCTTAACACGCTTTGAGTTCTATCGTCAGCTACTGAACAGCAACAGGCGCTTGGCTGCCAAATATGCGTCAAAGGAAGGTGCTACGGTAGAGGCAGAAGATATGGCAAAATGGGTATTGGAGACTGCCGACAGGAGCATTGCCGAACCCATGCCCTACCCTGTGCTGAAAGCTCAAGCAAAATATCCGTCGATTATCAACTACGACACCAGAAACCTGGCTGATTATACTGAGGCGAACCGAAATAAGGGCCTAAAGACAGGCACACTGGCGGTAACTATCAGTGAGTCGAACACCACCGCTGGCGGTCAGACTAAGCCCACGGATGCTACCGTTGAAACGACCAGCCTCACCCTCACCCGTACCGATAAGGACTACGACCGTTATAACTTCAACTACGACAAGGTACAGCTACCTTACTACAATGATGTGGGCACGAAGAACTACACTGGCAACAGGGTTGTGACGGGATGGAAGATTACCAGCGTCACAGCAACGGGCGAAGGTGCCGCAACGCAAGGCTCCTTAGTCAAAGCGGATTCTTGGGGTGGCTACAACTATGCCGACCGCAAGACCTATGCCAAGGACATCTATTCTTCGAACAATCCGCGCGTCTTCGCTCAGGGTGCCTATTTCGATGTACCCTATGGTGTTACGGCCATCACCATTGAGCCCTATTGGGGCGAAGCTGCCTATGTGGCCGATGAGAATTATGACGTAGTATATAGTACCGGTTATAGCGAACAGGGCGTGACACAGCTGGGACAACCGTTTGGTGCCAACGGCGTCAGCGTAGCCATCAACGGCAGCTCGCAGCAGGTGTATAGCACGATAGCCAATGCCGTCAGCGCACTGACGTCGGGAGGCACAGTGTATGATCATGCCGTAGTGCTGGTGGGAAATGTGCATCTGGCAGACAATCCGCCCACTGGCAACACACCATTCACCATCATGGCCGCTGATCTTGACTTCGACAACGAGCCCGACTGCAGCTTCATCTTTGGTCATAACGACCGCCAGGTGATATCGCCCGTACGTTTCGATTTCATCAACATACCGGGTATCGCTATGGCACAAAAGCCTAATGGAGCCGAGACGTTCCGTAATGTGAGTATCTTCAAGCCAAAGGGATGGTTCGAGACGACCAACACCTGTGTGGTGCGCTTCGTACAGTTCGAGTACGACAACGGCGGCAAGAGCGCCGCCCCCCTTATACTGCAGGGTGGTATGGTTGACCAGTTTGTATCGACAAAGGTCAGCGAACCTAAGGTGACAACTTATATTCACTTGGGAGGAAACACGTGGTTCAAGGACTTTGGCAACGGAACGCATAGCGACGGTAGCAACTTCACACCACACATTCCCATCTCGGTGACGGGTGGTGACTTCGATGCATTCTATCTCTCGGGCACTTACAAGCCTGAAGCAACGGTAAAGGCCGACAATGCAGAGTGTTACATCAGTGGCGGACGCTTTGGCGAGATTGCCGGTGCGGCCCAGCAGCAGATTGACGGCAACGTGCAGTGGCAAATCTACAATGCGGATATCGACAACTTCTTTGGTGGCGGTGTGAATGCCGACAAGCCGGTAACGGGCAATATCACCATCGACATTTTCAACTCTCATGTCGGTACCTTCTGCGGCGGTCCGAAGTTTGGTGACATGGTCGCATCAAAGGAAGTGACCACAAGGGCTACGGGCTGTACCTTCGACACCTATTTCGGAGCGGGCTACGGAGGTATCTCGTACAACAGACATAGAACCAAGGATGCCACAGGCTATGACTTTTCTTCATGGCAAGGCGACTATACAAGCAAAAAAGGAAAATACATCGCTGACAACAAGGGTGTAGCCACCGACTTCGACTACGAGTTCTTCGTTTGGTCAACGGGTCAGACGGGTGCCCGTTTCTATGTCAAGTACGCATCGCTCTCAATGGCGAAGACCAATAATGTGTCATCGACGCTGACCAACTGCACCATTAACAGGAACTACTACGGCGGTGGCAACTTAGGAAAGGTGGACGGCACAGCTACATCTGTGCTGGACGGCTGCACGGTGGAGGGCAACATCTTTGGCGGCGGCTACTCTGCCAGCAAGCCGAAAGTGCCGATAAGAACGGGCGGCTTCTCAACCCTGCCTAAGATTGACACGAATGCCGGTGTGTTTGACATGGGCGAGATGTCGGGAACCGAGGACTACGAACTGGTACACGGTACGCTCACAGACAACTCAACGGCTATCAACACATCAGCGAAAACCATTATCACGGATGTTGATTTGACAGGGCTGGGACAAGTGACGACAACCAGCCTAACCATCAGAGGCAATACCATCGTCAGAGGTAAGATATTCGACCAGGCAGGCGAAGTCACAGAGACAACCGGCGGCGTCTTCGGCGGCGGTGACATGTCGGCAGTAAACGGCAACACCCTGGTGGATGTCCAAGGTACAGAAAGCACAAACGGTGTCTTGAACGTCTATGGCGGCGGCAACACGGCCGATGTCGGCGGCAACGCTGTCGTCAATGTCACCAGCGGTAAAGTGAGCCAAGACGTCTATGGCGGCGGTAAAGGTCAGACGACGGTGGTCAGCGGCAATGTGACGGTGAATATCGGTGCGAAGACAGAAGGTGTTCTGAGTGGCTCGGCTACCATCGCGGGCAGTGTCTATGGCGGTAGTGCCCTTGGTGCCGTGAATGCCAAGAAGGAAAACGCACTACCGTCTATTCCGGTACGGCAGAAACTCCCAAGACCACATGCGTCAACATCTACGGGGGCAGCGTCGCAGGCAGTGTCTATGGCGGTGGTCTAGGACAGACGTCGCCAAGCAGCATTGCCGCCAAGAACTTCGGCGACGTGACGGTAACGATGGAGGGCGGTACGGTCAGTACGGCTGTCTATGGCGGCAGCAATGCCAATGGTGTACTGGAGCAGGATGCCACAGTGACCATTACCGGCGGTACGGTAGGTACGGTGGCTAATCCCATCGCGAATGCCGTCTTCGGCGGTGGCTATGGCGAGCCGACACTGGTGGGCGGCAACGTCACGGTGAACATCGGAACATCAGGGCAGCAGGCAGCAGGTGCCACCATCAACGGTCACGTCTATGGCGGTGGCGCACTGGGAAATACCAATGCATCGGGCCCATCGACATTCAATACAGAGAGTTCAACCGCTCTCAATCTATATAAAGGCACCATCAATGGCGATGCCTACGGTGGCGGCTTAGGACAGAAAAACGGTGTCAACGGCGCTTCCAGCGATATAGAATCCTTTGTCGGTGGCAACGTGAACGTGCTCCTCGACGGCGCCAAGATTACCGGCAGCGTCTTTGGCTGTAATAATCTGAACGGTACTCCAAAGGGCCATGTAAAGGTACATGTGAAGCGGACGGTTGACAGCACGAAAAATCCTGCGACAGCCCGTGACTCACGCACTACCTACGATGTTGCTGCCGTCTATGGCGGTGGTAATAAGGCGGACTATGTGCCCACAGATGCCACACTGACGCTTGACGCCGAGGACGAAGAATACGACGCCGGCAATCCCGCCAAGGTTGCTGCGGCTTGTGCCGAAGTAGTCATTGAGGGTTGCGATGCAACCAGCATCCAGTATGTCTATGGTGGCGGTAATGCCGCTGCCGTGCCTGCTACGGATGTCAGTATCAAGGGTACTTATATCATCGATCAGGTGTTTGGTGGCGGTAATGGTGCCGGAGAAGGCAACCCTGGTGCCAACGTAGGTATCTACAAGTTGAACAGCGTTGATACAAACTATGGCAGCGGTAAAGCCGTTACAAAGCTCTATGCCGGAAAGATTCATGTTGTCTATGGCGGCTCGAACACCAAGGGTAATGTTCGCGGTGGTACTTCTGTGAGTATGCCTCAGAAGCCTGAAGATGGCGACGAGCCCGAATTCTGCGATGATCTGGATGTCAAGGAGATTTACGGTGCCGGTCAGAATGCTGAGCAGGATGGCGGTGTGACGATGATATTAGGCTGTATCACCGGATTGGAGAACGTCTATGGCGGTGCAAAGGACGCTAACGTCAAGGGTGGTGTTGACTTGGTCGTCACCAGCGGACACTTCAACAAGGTGTTCGGCGGCAACGATACCAGCGGCACCATTCAAGGTCCCATCACCGTTACCATCGAGGAAACGGGCTGTGACTCCGTGACTATCAATGAGCTGTATCTCGGCGGTAACAATGCGGCATACTCCGTCTATGGCTATAAGCAGGTGGGCGACAATCTGGTTGCAAGGACAAGTCTTTCAGACGGGACTGCAGTGAACCCGCCAGCCTCAAACTATTCTGACACTCAACTTTACCGCGATCCGGTCATGAACATCATATCGTGTACCCGCATCGGCAGTGTGTTCGGTGGTGGATATGGTTCAGACGCGACGATGTACGGCAGTCCTACGGTGAACATCAACATGATTCCCGGCAAGTTCGCCAAAGGAATTGACAGAGACAAAGACGGCAATGCCGACAATGACACGACGGCCATAGGCGCCATCGGCAATGTCTATGGCGGCGGTAATGCTGCCGATGTTATCGGAGACACCAGAATCAATATCTGTACAGAGGCCACTGCCGCGGTGAGAACGAACATAGGTGCAGAAATACCTTTAGCCAATCGTATTGCCAAAGCCGTACGACCAGCCTACATCACAGGTGATGTCTTCGGTGCTGGTAAAGGTACTGCAGATGTGGAGAAGGCTAAGGTAACGGGAAGCACCACCATCGTCATGACCGACGGCACAGTGAAACAGAGTGTCTATGGCGGTGGCGAGCTGTCGCAGGTGACGAGCAATACCAACATCACTGTCAGCGGCGGCACCATCGGTACAACGGGGCAAGGCGGCGAAGTGTATGGTAACATCTACGGCGGTGGCAAGGGTAACACCACCTATGTCAAGGCGGGCCTTATCCAGGGCAATACTAATATCACGATGAGTGGAGGTACTGTTCTCCACAACGTCTATGGCGGCGGTGCCCATGGCTCAGTGGGAACCTTTACCTACGATGGTTCCAACGCGATTACAGGCTATACTTCAGGGGGCGTTGCAAATATCACCATCACCGGCGGTACTGTCGGTAGTAATGGCCACAATAACGGAATGGTGTTCGGTTCGTCGCGTGGTGACATAGATGCTGAGAACACCATTTACGACAAGGTGGCATGGGTCTATGACACTCGTGTCATCATTGGAACAGAGAATGCTGCGACTGGTCCCACCATCAATGGCTCGCTATATGGCAGTGGTGAGAACGGACATACCTATCATGATGCCTCCGTTACCATGTATAGCGGAACGGTAGGCAATCCAAACGAGTACTATGCATACCGAGGTAACGTCTATGGCGGCGGATGTGGTACTGATATGTATTGGATAGACGCAAACGGCAATGGTAGTAAAGACAGTGGCGAGGAACACTACAACCGCAATGCCGGTATCGTAAAAGGTAATGCCACAGTCACCATCAATGGTGGTTCGGTAGCCAACAATATATATGGTGCAGGTTCCATGGGTAAGGTATTAGGCAGCACCTCTGTCACCATCAATACCAATGACACCATCGGCGTGGATGGCAACCATGATGATGGTAATGTCTATGGTGCAGCACGCGGTGAGTTAGGCTTAGCTAACGACTTTGGCTCTGTCACCAATTCCTCAGTGACACTTACCAAGGGTACCGTCAAAGGTAGCCTCTATGGTGGCGGTAAGGCTGGCCCAGTGAATGGCGCCGTAACGGTCAACTTGAATGGCGGTAACGTTCTGCACGATGTCTATGGCGGTGGCGCACTGGCCAAGACGAACACCCTGTATGCTGCCGGAGATCCTTATGAGGATTATGTGACTCATGTGACGCTGAATGGCACTGTCATCGGGGGCGACCTCTATGGCGGTGGCCATGGTGACAAAGCAGCTTTGGGCAGTGGACATAGCGACGTGGAAGCCGACGTCTATGGCCCCGTCACGGTGACCGTCAACAGAGGTCTGGCAACCAATGTGTTCGGCTGTAATAACATTAACGGTGCTCCCCAGACGACGGTGACGATTGACATCAATGGAACGAATGCCCCGACGTTCGAACGCGAACTGCCCATATACAACGTCTATGGCGGTGGCAACCAGGCGGCATATACATACACAGACCCCGCCCATCCTCAGAATCTGCAGGTCAACATCGCCGGCGGCACCATAGGCAATGTCTATGGTGGCGGACTCAGTGCCGATGTGGCTGGCGGTATCTCTGTAACCGTCAGTGGCGGTACCGTCAAGGACGATGTCTATGGCGGCGGTGCATTGGCAAATACGAATACCGGCAACTGGAACGCCTCTACAGACACCTGGAGCGACACGAGTACAGGAACCTACTATGCTGAAGTGAAGCATCTCACGACCGGCACTTCAACGGTTGATGGCTATTACACGCGAACAGGTTCTGGCACCAACCAGGATCCTTATGTGTATTCTAATGAAGGTGTGACGGGCACAGCAAGTGCAGGTACTGCATACTACAAGAAGCTTGAGGGTTTCTTGAATGTAGCTGCCAACGGCACCACTTACAAGACAAATGTCGAGCTGACTGGTGGTGTCATCGGTAATGCCTACGGCGGTGGTCTGGGACAGAAGAATGGCGTAAATGGCGCTACAAGCGACATTGCCGCCATGGTTTATGGTGATGTCGCTGTCACTGTCGATGGAGCTGCGTTTACAGACGAAGTTGAATATATCAGTGGCGGTACAGAGTTTGTTGCCAAGCATGGCCGTGTGTTTGGATGTAATAACCTCAATGGTACGCCTAAAGGAAAAGTCACGGTTACCGTCAACTCTACCAAGCGAACTGATGGCACCAACAGCCACGTCAAGGGCGATTTCGAGATTCAGGCTGTCTATGGTGGCGGTAATCTCGCGAACTACGTACCCCAGACTTACGACACCACCACTCCTGGCATTACTGAATATGGCCAGAAGACGAGAGTCATTATCGATGGCTGCTCCAATACCAGTATCAACAAGGTTTACGGCGGCGGTAATGCGGCCAATGTACCCTTTACCGATGTAACCATTAATGGTGCTTTTGAAATCGGTTATGTCTTCGGCGGCGGTAACGGTGGCGATAAGATTCCACAGGGTAATGGCTGGACTACCAACCCCGGAGCCAATGTGTCGGGTTATGCCAATGTACTGCTGCGCGGCGGCACCATTGGCCAGGCCTTTGGCGGCAGCGATACCAAGGGCGATGTCGGTGGTGCTGATGTCAAGCAGGAGACAAGTGCCGACTGTCCTTTGCGCATCGTCAACCTGTATGGTGCAGGCAATGGCGACGAGGCCAATTCCGATGGAGACATCAACATTGAGGTATCCGCCTGCGGCGAAGGCAGTGAAATACAAAATGTGTTTGGCGGTTCCTATAAGGCGAACATCAAGGGCAGTGTCACCTTGACCATCAAGAGCGGCATCTTCACGTCTGTCTATGGCGGTAACGACCGCATGGGTAGCATCGGTGGTAATATCACCGTCAACATCGAGGAGACCGACGACTGCTCGAAGCCCATCATCATCCAGAACCTCTATGGCGGTTGCTACCAGACGGCCTATCCCGGCGAAGGGGCAAAGACCTATAAAGGTGGAGACAAAACGCTGGACAGTTCATACGACCCCTTCCCCAGCGGCAAGATTACCGTCAATGTGAAGTCGGCCACCCGCATCGACAGGATATATGGCGGCAGCGAGAATGGTGCCGTGACGGGCGATACCGAGGTGAACATCAACATGGTCCGGGGTTCACAGAGCGGCCATACCGGCGTGGCACTCCCCAGTTATTATAGCGACATGGCGGCAGCCTCACTTCCAAGTAATATCACCGTGACTGGTAATAATGGCTATGTCGAAGTTCACGGCCTCGTTACTGTAGCCAATACCGACCCTACCAAAACGCCATCCTCTGTCGTTGGTTATTACACACGGTCTGGCGAGAGCGAACCCTACACCTATACAGCTGCCACAGGACTTGCCCAGGAGAACACCACCTATTATAAAAAGGCAGTCATAGGAAATATTGCCGAAGGCATCGGGACCATAGGCGAAGTCTTTGGCGGTGGCAACAAGGGTAACGTATCAGGCAATGCCACTGTCAACATCGTAACCGAAGAGGCCGTTCGCATGGCGAGCCTCTCTAATGCCGAGAGAACCGTCCTTGGCGCCAAGATTACGGGTAACGTCTATGGTGGTGGTAATCTGGCCGACGTAAAGGGCAATACCTATGTTAACATTTGTGTCAAGGACAATGGCTCGGGTGTTTACGAGGCACTCTCCGACGGTGCCGAGCATGTCACCATCGGCGGCAATGTCTATGGTGGCGGCAAGGGCGACGACGACACCTTCGAGTGCGAAAAGGGCATGGTGGGTATTGTTGATACAAATGACGGTACCTTTGCAGCTGCCGACAAGGGCACACATATCCGCATCGGTAACGGAACCATCGGTAACGGAATGACAGGAGGCAATGTCTATGGCGGTGGTGAGGTAGGCCGCGTGGAATACCACTCAGTAGTGACCATAGGACTGGCACCTAAAGCAGGCGTGGCATCGAGTGCACCCGAAATCCTGGGCAACGTCTTCGGTGGCGGACAGGGCGTAGAGACTCATGGTTACTCAGCGCTGTTACGTGGTAACACAACAGTCACCGTGCAGAAGAATGCCAAGGTGAGGAAAAGTGTTTATGGCGGAGGCGAGATTTCTACAATTGGAAGATTCTATGTAAAGGATGTAAACGATTCCGGATATGGCGATAAGGCCAAGTACAGCGATGTTCCCACAGGTATGCCGTATGCTTTAAGAGATGGTGGCAAATGTACTGTCAGTATCCTGGACGATGTAGAGATAGGTCCTACTACTCGCATGGAGATGCCCACCTTCGATGGCAACGTCTTCGGTGCCGGTAAGGGCATCCTGCCCCGGGTCTTCGACTATTCTGCTGACGACGACGAGCATAAGCCCCGCCGTATATCTACGGGTAACGTAAAGGACTATTTTGCAAATGTAGAAGCCTACACGAGGTTCATTAAGACGCTGGCTCTTACCGGCGAGACATACTTGACTATTGGTAATAACGCCTTCGTCAAGGGATCTGTCTATGGTGGTAGTCAAAATGGTCGTGTGCTGAGTGATACCCATGTATCGATTGCAGGTGGACAGATTGGTTGGGGTAAAAACGCCGAAGGCCGTCATCCCGATGGCGTGTGGGCTGCCGGTTATACGCCAACGACCGACTTGGAGTGCACCAGCTGGGCCTACGATAAAAACGACCCTGCACCTTACGACCGATTTGCATATACAGATAATGCCACCTACGATTACACCCTTTCCAACTTCTCCATCATTCCCGTGGCAGATCGTGTCTCCTCATCTCAGGGCGGCAAGCGCATCGGTAAGGATGGTCACACCTACTACGGCAATGTCTTTGGCGGCGGCTCAGGTAAAGACCCCTATGCTCCTGGCAAATGGCACAGACAGGCAGGTTCTGTGGGTGGTGACACCTATATCAATATTACCGGCGGTCATATTCTGACCAGCGTCTATGGCGGCAACGAGCTAACTGATGTGGGGGCATATGAAGGAGACGGATTAACGCCCATATCAGGCGGTAAGTGTACCATTAACATGACGGGCGGCACTGTTGGTGTACCTCGTACATTAGAGCAGATTACCCTTCATCCCGTCACATGCTACCTCTTCGGTGCAGGCAAGGGTGATCAGCGTACTTTCTTCAACACCTGGACGAACGTCATTAGCGCTGAAGTCAACATCACGGGCAATGCCCGCATCTATGGTTCGACGTTTGGCGGTGGCGAAGACGGCCACATTATCGGTGACGCCGAGACCAACATTGGCGGCAGTGTCACCATTGGTGAGACAACACACACACATTCCAACGTTGTCATTGGCACATGTGGAACTTCCTACGTGGATGGTAACGTATTTGGCGGTGGCCGTGGCTTCAGCGGCGATGCACTGACGTCAGGTACCGTTGGTGGCAATACGACCTTAACCATTAATGCTGGAACTATTCTGGGTTCTGTCTATGGTGGTGGCCGTCTGGCATCAGTGGGAACATACTTTACGAACCCGAACGACCCTCTCTATGGACAGTTCAAGGAAGATGAAGGAGGCAATACTTATGGTCACGTCACGATGACCATCAACGGCGGTACCATCGGTAATGTAGATTCCACCAGCATATATAGTGGCAATGTGTTTGGCGGCAGCATGGGACGTATCACGCGATTGAGCGGTGCCATCAACCCCATCTGGCCAGAACTGGCACAGGTAAAGACCACTTCTGTCATCATCAGTGGTGCTACTCACATTACACGCAATGTGTATGGTGGTGGTGAGTTTGGCACGTTACGTGAAAATGCCAACATGACCATTACAGGCGGCACCATCGACGGCAGCGTCTATGGTGGCGGCTACGGTAGTGAAAACCACCATGACACAACCACAGTTGATGTCCATTGGGGCGGAGGCGCTGCGAAATACACCTATACGCCAATGCAATGGTCTGGTTGCGTGGGTGGTAACACCTATGTCAGCATCTCTGGTAGTACTAGTGTGGGAAAGAATGTCTATGGCGGTGGTGAACTGGCTTCGGTAGGTATTATTGACTACCAGGTTGACTATGATACTCCTGTCGTTAACGGAAAGCCAAACTACCTGCAACTCACAAAGCACGACACCTACGACAGTAATAAGAAAACCTTCTATGACTTTGGTCTCAGCTGGCCCTACAAGTTTAAGTATATTGCTTGTAATCCATCTGGTTTCATTGGAGGTAAGACGAATGTTAGCATCACGGAGACTGCCACTGTCAGTGGTTATGTGTATGGTGCCGGTAAGGGTAAAGTGGTCTTCAATACCATTGACTCCATTGCTGAACAACGCTATACGGAAGCCTTCTGCGCCAATGTCCGCGAAACAGAGGTGACGATAGGAACGAGTGGTGGCGCTGTTGGAACAACGACACCGACGATAGGCTCTTCTATCTATGGCGGTGGCGAGGACGGTCATGTCTATGAGAATACCTCTGTCACCATCCACCACGGCACAATTGCTCATTCTGCATTTGGTGGCGGTAAGGGCGACAGTAAGTTTAAGACCACACTATGGAATACGTCAACACCAGGTGTCAATAAAGCAAGCACCGACAGTGTTTACAGTTGGACGGCAGGCAGAGTCTATGGAAATACCTCTGTCACCATGAATGGCGGTAAGGTTGGCTGGTTCATCTATGGCGGTGGTAATATGGGCTCTGTGGGTAAGGGCAACTATGCCGGCGGTTCGGATGACTACTCTACAGCAGGCTATGGCGAGTTGCCACCAAAGAACGAAGGAAATGACGGGCCACTATGGTCAAATACAGACTTTACGAATAGCGGTGAATCTACCGTCACCATCACGGGGGGTAAGGTAGGCCCAGAGACAGGTACTGGTGCTGATGCCGACGGCATCCCTTACGGTTCCATCTTTGGTGGTAGCCGTGGTAAGGCAGCTATGGATGTAGGCAAACTATCTCCTCGTTACAGATATGTACCTGACTTCTTCCTGGGCTATGTTAATAAGGCTACCATCAATATTGGTGGCAAAATTGTCAACAATGATACTACATTGTCAGCAAACGCTCCCACCATCTACGGTTCTGTCTATGGCGGCGGTCAGGATGGCCATGTGCGCAACAGTACCGAAGTAAGAATCTTCAAGGGAAGTGTTGCTGGACAGGGAGAATCTTCTGGCCGAAGCGGTAATGTTTTCGGTGCCGGTTCGGGTATCGGAAAATACAAGGATGGAGCAAATTACTATTGCAACAACTCCTCAGGTTCTGTCACCTGTACAACATTAGTTGATGTTATGGGTGGTAGCATTGCCGGTTCCGTCTATGGTGGTGGTGCACTGGCCTCTGTCGGTCCTCCTCAGACAGGACAGGGCTTTAATGAGTTCAACAACACAACGGATGAATACCCACGGGCAAATAATAAGGTCCATGGCTCTCAGTCATACAATAAGGTGACGATACAAGGCGGTAGTATTACTGGTAGCGTCTATGGTGCCGGCCGCGGTCCTGCAACGACATTCCTCACAACTGCATTCACTGGTGTAGATACTGCAAAAGTTACAACTCCCGACAAATACAACCCGACGAAGTTTGCCACATCCATCTGGACGGAGGTAAACATCAAGCCTCATCCTACAGATCGGTCTAAAGATCCTGTTATCACGGGTAGTGTCTATGGCGGCGGTGAGATGGGACAAGTCAAAGAAAGTACCATAGTCAACCTTACTGGCGGTAGCATTGCCCACGATGCCTATGGTGGTGGAAAAGGAACAAGAGGAACCGATGCTATCGGTACAAATGCCATTGCTGCTGACATAGGCGGTAACACCACTGTTGAACTCAACAAGAATGTTGCGACATCAACTAAGGGTTGTAGCTTAGAACGCATATTCGGCTGTAATAACCTGAATGGTACACCAAGAGGACATGTGAAGGTTCATGTGTATGCCACACAGCATAAGAATACCACAAAAATTATACCTGATGGTGGAAAATATGCTAAGTACGAGAATGTCACAGATAAAACAATTTCACAATATGACACTTATCTAAGAGGACTTGCAGAAACATATAGTGTAACCCCCGCGGACTACTATAATACAATTATTGCGAAAGAGACCTATAATGATCTTCCTGGTACAACGAATGAAGAAAAGCAGAAGTATCTTCAGAGGCTGAAAGAGGAAGCGCTCGATAGTCTGCGTGGAGCCATCTCAAACAAGAAGTATGACGTAATCGCAGTCTATGGTGGAGGAAACTTAGCTCAATACAAGCCATATGGTCCTGCAGCCAACAATACAGAAGCCGATTATAAGGCCACAACAGAAACAGCAGAGGTCATTATCGATGGTTGTGACCAGACCAGTATCCGGCAAGTGTATGGTGGTGGCAATGCCGCTACCGTCCCCGCCACCTCCATCACCGTCAATGCTGCTTACGAGATTGACGAGGTTTTTGGCGGTGGTAATGGTAAAGACAACTACCAGTTAGGAGATGACAAGTGGTATAAGAACCCAGGTGCCAACGTTGGTTACTATAACTATACGCACTATGACACTGGAGGTTCGTATGGTACCGGCACCCAAGGATCACCATACATAGCTATCGAGAACACCAATGCCGATACCAAGGAGAAACGCCAAGTCTACTATATGTATGGATCAGGTATTGCATCGACCGAAATCTTAGGCGGACGTATCCATAGCGTTTATGGTGGAAGTAACGAGAAGGGAAATATCAGTACGATGGCCTTGTCTGTCTATGAAACTTCTACAGACTGTCCTGTCATCACAGATGAGACATATGGTGCCGGTAAGAATGCAGAAATCGATGGTGCCACCAATATGTCAATGGAGTGTGTCGCATATACGGACAAGCTCTATGGAGCCGCTAAAGATGCCGATGTAAACAGTGATGTGACGCTGACCATTACAAACGGTCATTTCGGTCAAATCTTTGGTGGTAATAATACGAGTGGAAAAATCAGAGGAGCCATTACCATTAATATTCAGGAGCTAAGTTGTAAGCCTATTGTCATCGATGAGTTATATGGCGGTGGCTATCTGGCTGGATATTCCATCTACGGTTATAACAGCGATAACACACCTCGTACGAAGGAGCAATTTGACTCTGCCGTTGAAATGGCTTTGAGCGGTGTTGATGAGAATGATGAAGCTGCAGTCACAGCAGCACTACTTAACGCCGGGCTGAGTGGATATCCCAAGCATGATCCACGCATAAATATCATCTCGGCTTCAAAGATCGGCACCATTTATGGCGGTGGTTACCAAGCCAAGATGGTGGGTAGCCCACATATCAATGTCAATATGGAAAAGGGACTCGTACCTGCTAAATATGCCAATGATCCTTTGAATGCCACTAATTTCACAGTTGGCTCTCACACGATTACAGGTGATGGTGGCAGTACCTTTACCTATGAAGTAGTTAGCCATCCGGAAAATGGCGACGCTACGCTTGCAATCGGTTCCATCGGTAACATTTACGGCGGCGGAAACGAGGCTGACGTTGTCGGCAACACCTATGTGGAAATTGGTACGGGTAAGTGGATATCATCATGGGATACTAATGGCAACCCGATATGGGAATCGTCCACACCGGCCCGTAAAGCCGCTACGATTACCGGCAATGTATTTGGTGGTGGTAAGGGCAAGGCCGATAACTTCGAATGTGATAAAGCCATGGTGGGAATTGTAGACAAAAGCATTGGCAGCACAAGCGTTATTATCGCCAATGGTTCGGTTGGAGGCTCTGTCTATGGCGGCGGTGAGGTAGGTCGAGTAGAAAGCAATACAGAGGTTATGATTGGACTTGAGTCTGGAACAGACACTGTTGTTGTCAGAGGCGATGTATTCGGTGCCGGCCAGGGCGTAGCCACGCATGGCTATTCTGGTCTGGTACGCGGCAACAGTACTGTCACTATTCAAGGTAAAGCCAAGGTAGAAGGCAGCGTCTATGGCGGCGGTAAGATGGCAACAGTGGGAAGGTATAATGTCAATGCAAACGGAATACCGACAAGTCCCAAAAGCGGTGGTGTATGCACCGTCACAGTCCGAGACAGTGCTGAGATTGGCCCCAACGACATGAAGATGACTGCGGTTGGCGGTCCCATTGACTTTGGTCACGTCTTCGGTGCAGGCAAGGGCGTCATTCCCGAGGAATATTCTTATGAAGATAATGACCACAAGCCCAAACGTATGGATTCAGAAGGCAGATGGGAATATTTTTCAAACGACAGCAGTTACCTTGCATTTATTGAAACACTGGGCTTAGCCTCTCAGACTGAGGTTACCATTGGCGGAAAGGCCTTTGTAAAAGGCTCGGTCTATGGTGGTGCTGAGAATGGTTATGTACAGACCAATACGCACGTCACCGTTCAGGACGGCTGTCAGATTGGCAATGGCCATGTGCAGATGGATGAGGACGGTAATTATCTGACTGAGGAGAACCAGTATAGCATCAATCGTCGCTACACTGACACGGAGTGGTCGGAAGGACATCTCATCAAAGATGGTGAGACGAATTATCAACATTCTCTACCGGAATGTGCCAGCTGGACATATGGACAGGCAGTAGCGGCAGCTGACAAATATGCTCCATACGACAAGTTTGACGGCACGCCGGGCTATGACTCCAAGGGCGGTCGAACGACGGGTGATGATGGTCACACGTTCTACGGCAATGTGTTTGGCGGTGGTTCAGGTTATTATCCGTTCAAAGCGGGAAAATGGCACCACGCGGCAGGTTCTGTAGGTGGCAACACGCAAGTGGACATCACGGGCGGTCACATCCTGACCAATGTTTATGGAGGTAACGAGCTGACCAATGTTGGTAAAGGACTAACGGCCGAAAAGGGTAAGTGCAGCATTAACATGACGGGCGGCACACTCGGTGTGCCACGCACGTTAGGCCAGATTGCGGCTCACCCCGTCACCTGCTATCTGTTTGGTGCTGGTAAGGGAGACCCACGAGATTTCTTCTGTAAACAGACCAATGTAAAAGAGGTTGAAGTAAACATCACTGGTGGTACCATCTATGGCTCGGTCTTCGGTGGTGGTGAAGACGGGCACGTGCTGGGCGATGTCAAGATGACCATCGGAGGCACAGCCAAGATAGGAACTTGGGGAACGAGTTATGTGGATGGTAATGTCTTCGGCGGCGGTCGTGGTTTCAGTGGCGAATCTACCACTGGCGGCAATGTAGGCGGCAGTATCGACTTGGACATCACGGGCGGCACCATATTGGGAAGCATCTATGGAGGCGGACGATTGGGTTCCGTAGGCTATGGACTATACGAGAAGGGTGACGCCAATGATGGTGTCATGCTGGCAAACGATGTGGACGAGTTTGGTACTACTACCGATTATTACACAACTACCGGCATGAACAAGATGGGACGTGGCTACGTTGACATTGACATCAGCGGTGGTACCATCGGTAACACCCATGAATACGAGTATAATGCTACTGAGCGTCTGACTCATACCCGAGGCGGCAACGTCTTTGCTGGTGGCATGGGACGTTTATACCAATTGGATGGTACAACGCCGATTTCTGCTGTTGACTGGTGGAAACTGGGCAACGTTAAGAGTACGAAGCTGACCATTCGTCAAGCCAACGACACCATACCGACCATCATTAAGAGTAACGTCTATGGTGGCGGTGAGTTGGGTATGGTAGTAGGTACTCACACTTCCGCTGACAGTAAGGACGTGAGCACCGAGATCAACATCAGTGACGGTACCATTGGAACGGAAATCAAGGATGGTAACAAGGTCACGCAGTACACCTTCGGTAGTGTCTTCGGCGGCGGATATGGTAGTCTTACGGAGAAACTTGATCACACGGGAAGTACTAATCCTACTTATACCAGTACCCAATATTCTTATCCCAAGTATATCGCAGGACGTGTGAAGGGCAGCACCGAAGTCACCATGACTGGCGGCGCGGTGAAGGCCAGTGTCTATGGCGGTGGTGATATGGCTGCCGTGGGTGAGTCGAAAGTTCTGAACACTGATAGCCAAACGATTCTCGGCGAAACCTTGACGGGAGAGAATGGAAAGGCTAGGGATGGTAATACTTACGTGACCATCAGCGGCGGTACCATCGGTATAGATTCGATACACGTGTCACCAACGGATTCCATCTACTTTGGCGGTGCCACGATGGGTAATGTCTATGGTGGCGGTAACGGATACATCAACACCGTACGTTCCGGACAAATCTATGGTAGCACCAATGTCACCATCAGTCAGGCAGAAGGTAAGACCACCCATATCTACCATAATATATATGGTGGCGGCGCCTACGGTACGATTGGTGATTTTACTTATGTCATCTCAGAGGAAGGCGGCAACAAGAAGGTTACAAATATGGGCGCGCTCCATACTGATCGAACCAAGACTGGTACAGCCACCGTTACCATTACAGGCGGAACCATCGGTGTGGACGGTCACGAGAATGGTATGATCTTCGGCTCTTCACGCGGTGAAGTGGATGAGCCTGGCAAACGCTCTGACTGGCTGGCATGGACCGACAGCACCCATGTGACGATCGGTACCGTTGGTCAAGGCTATTTAGCTCCACAGCCCCAAATCAAGGGTTCTATCTATGGCAGTGGTGAGAACGGACATACCTATCGCAACACGTCAGTCAACATTCACAGCGGAACCATTGGCAACCCCACAGAGTACTATGCTTATCGTGGCAACGTCTATGGTGGTGGATGCGGTACGGACACCTATACCAAGAACGGCGAAGAAAGATACAACCCGACGGCTGGTATTGTGCGGGGTAATACGAGTGTTACCATCGACGGCGGTCTGATTACCGGTAGCGTCTATGGTGCCGGTGCCATGGCCTCAGTGGGTACGGTTAATAATGACACCACATTGGTTGAAAACAAACATACCGATGAGACCAGTAGCTTTGCTCTCAGTTGGCCATATAAATTTGAGTTTGCTGATAGCACCGGTACGACTACTGTCAACATTTCGGGAGGCCATATCGGCATCAATGGCACCTATGGCGGTGATGTCTACGGCAGTGCCAGGGGTAAAGCTGGCGACCGCTATGTCATGGCGCATCATGCCTACGTCAGGAACACCGTGGTAAACGTCAGCTATCCCGAGACGGCACCGATGGCCGGTTTGGATGATGTGTCGGTAGGATGTATCACGGGCTCTGTGCATGGTAGCGGCGAAGACGGCTACGTCTATGGCGATAGCCACGTTACGCTGAACAAGGGTCTGATAGGCCATTCTATGTATGGTGCCGGTAAAGGTCAAGGAACCTACACACAGAGACTGCTGAAGATTGGTGCTGACAAAGGCTCAACAAATCCTGCCGACTCCATCACCACCGAGATCGAGGGTCTTATCTCTGGAAAGGTCATGGGCAACACCTATGTTACGATGAACGACGGTCATGTCGTCCGTAATATCTATGGAGGTGGCAACCTTGGCTCTGTGGGCAAGGGCAACTATGCAGGCGGTGCGGACGACTACTCCACTAATGGCTATGGCGAGAAGGCTTCGGGCAATCTCTGGGATAATGAGAGTGAAGACAGTAAGGCCTTCCTTAGCAGCGGTAAGGCTACGGTCAAGGTTCTTGGCGGAACAGTAGGCTATGTCGATGAGACGGATCCCAGTAAGAGTTTCAAGAACAACCTACCTTATGGCAATGTCTTCGGCAGTAGTACTGGTGTGGCAGCACCTAATGTTCCCAATGACCTGACGCCACGCTACCTATATTGTCCGACATTCTTCTCCGGCTATGTCAACGACACCGAGGTGACCATTGGAAAGACGCGTACTGACTTCGTTTCAGACGAAGCATACGAAAGCTATTTGGAAAATGATGCGCCAAAAATTCTTGCTTCTGTCTATGGTGGCGGACAGGACGGACACGTACGTAGAGACGCAAAAGTCATTATCAACAGCGGTGTTATCGGCATGGCATTTGATGAGACAAATAGAGCCATCTTCAATACTACAGGAAAGAGCATCAACGAAGAGCTCGATGATCCGCAGTGGCAGTATCGCGGTAATGTCTTTGGAGCCGGTTCTGGTATCAGTAAGTATGAGTACCACTTCAATGACGATGATGACTATGCAGACACCGTTACTATTGGTGGTAGAAGTTACATAGAAAACGACTACAGCACCTCTGCCGGCTCTGTGACACGCTTCACGGAGGTTGACGTCAAAGGCGGCACCATCCATCGTAATGTTTATGGCGGCGGTTCGCTGGCTTGCGTTGGAGCTCCAAAGATTCCGGTAAATGGTGTTATGCCACCTGATCCATACCGTAAGGGTGACACAACACATGGCGAGGGCAAACAGTCAATGTGTAGTGTTACCATCGGCGGTGGACCACAGTTAGTTATGATTGGTACGCCAACCGAGTATCAGGCTCACTACGGCGGCGAGGTTTATGGCGCTAGTCGTGGTCAGGCAGATGCTGATCCCAGCAAGTTTGGTTCCGTCATCTGGACCTTGGTCAAGGTAATGGACGGCACCACCATCCAGGGCAACGTCTTCGGTGGTGGCGATGCCGGTATGGTCAAAAAAGACGCTGAGGTCATCATTGGCGAAGAAAGAATCGTGACAAACGAAAATGAAGATGAAAGCGGAGAATAATATTAAGAGGATGTGTCAGTTTTGACACATCCTCTTAATATTATCAGAAGTACAAGAGAATTACTCTACCACGATGGGCTTATACTTCGGCACAAGCGTCTTCATGATGACCCAGCCAATGAGGTAGGCAACGGCACAGATGCAGAAGACCACCATGTAGGCAGCAGGTTTGCCGTCGAAGCCGAAGAACGAGAAGTTAGCTCCCTGAGCAGCTGCCCAATCGAAGAACTTACCAGAACCAAAGTTGATAGACATGGAGCCGATACCGCCTGCCATCGTACCAAGACCAACGATGGTGCCAATGGTTGACTTGGGGAACATGTCGCCAATGGTAGAGAAGAGGTTGGCAGACCAAGCCTGATGGCCAGCACCCAAGAAACCAATGAGAATGGCAGGCCACCAAGCGCTATAGGCACCGAGGGGCTGTGCAAACAGACCCAGCACGGGGAAGCAGGCAAAGATCAGCATGGCACGCATACGGCCCAGATAGGGGTTCATGCCCTTTTTCTCAACGAAATAGGTGGGCAGATAGCCACCACCGATAGAGACAACGGTCACAATGGCATAGAGCGTGAAGATGAGCAGAATACCCATCGTAGAGTCTGAGGTATAGCCATACTGATCAGAGAAGTAGGCTGGTGCCCAGAACAGGAAGAACCACCACACGCCGTCGGTCATGAACTTACCGACGAGGAAGGCCCATGTCTGCTTGAAGTTGAAGCACTGGAAGAACGGAATGGTCTTTTCCTCCTTTACGGCATCGCGATTCTGAACATCGGCAATGTTGTTGTCCTGCTCAATGTAGTTCAACTCTGCCTGATTCACACGCGAGTTCTTGGCCGGCTTCTCGTAGAGCCATACCCACAGGGCCATCCAGAGGAAGCCGAGGGCACCAATAATGATGAAGGCCATCTCCCAGCCCCAGGCACGTGCCAGCAGAGGAATGGTAGCAGGGGCAGCGAGAGCACCTACAGAGGCACCACTGTTGAAGATAGAGGTAGAGAAGGCACGGTCTTTCTTGGGGAAATACTCTGCAGTAGCCTTGATGGCAGCAGGGAAGTTACCGGCCTCACCAACGGCGAGAATCATACGGCAGAACAGGAAGAGCCATACGGAGATGGTTGTCAGGGCAGTGATGCTGCCACCAGCCAGACCAAGAGCTGTCCAACCGCAAGCAGCATGCAGACAGGCACCCACCGACCATACGAAGATAGCGATGAGGTAGCCTTTCTTGGTGCCCATCAGGTCGATGAACTTGCCAGCGAAGAGATTGGCGATGGCATAGAACAGCGAGAACATACCGGTGATGGTGCCATAGTCGCCATCCGTCCAGTGGAAGTCGGGGGCGATAAAGTCCTTCCAGGTGAGTGACAGGACCTGACGGTCCATGTAGTTGATGGTGGTTGCCAGGAAGAGCAACCCACAGATAATCCAACGGAAGTTGGACATTCTTGTTGTTTGTACGGGAGCCATATTTATTTACTATTTATTATTTTACTATTTACTATTTACAATTGATTTGTAGATTTTCATATTTTACAATTTTGCGGCGATTTCCGTTGAGCAATAAATAGTCAAATAACTTCATTTGAAAAATAAATTGTAAATCGTCAATCGTCAAATTGTAAATTACCGGATATCGATGACGGGAATATTGTCTTTATCATTATAATACAGGTTCTCGCCGGCCATGCCCCAGATGAAAGTGTAGTAGTAGGTACCTGCAGCAGCGTGCATCGACCACTCTGGCGACATAATGGCCTGCTCGTTGTGCAGCCACACCACCCTACTCTCCTGCGGCTCACCCATGATGTGGGCGATGGTCTGCTCCTGCGGCAGGTTGAAGTAGTAGTAGGCTTCGATACGTCGGCCATGGGTATGAGGCGGCATGGTGTTCCAGGCAGCACCGGGGTTCAGCTGCGTCAGTCCGAGCTGCAACTGGCAGGGGCCTTCCTCGAGCACGTCGTTGACAATGAGCTTGTAGACGGTGCGGTTGTTACACTCCTCGAGCGAGCCGACGGGTCCCCAGACAGCAGCCTTGAGCGAGCCCTTACGGCCGTCGAGCGTTATCCACTGCGTCTTGTAGTGCTGGTGGGCAGTGGCCGAGTTCAGGTAGAACTTAGCAGGCTTCTGGGCATCTTTCGAACGGAAAATGACCTCCTTGTTCACGTCCTTGTCCTTACCGATGTGGCCTCGACCGATGTAGAGTGCCTCTTTCGGTGACAGGGCATACT